>Ga0157364_1001081_pt1 | contig 22113 bp, 13 predicted proteins | sample AttsexASBM2_FD_111476 | JGI IMG/M metagenome (GOLD analysis project Ga0157364, IMG submission 111476) | Fungus gardens microbial communities from leaf cutter ant in Ribeirão Preto, State of São Paulo, Brazil - Atta sexdens ASBM2 | ecosystem: Host-associated > Fungi > Mycelium > Unclassified ...
TGGGAGAAAGTAGTGGCCAGCGATGGACAATACTTTGAATCATAAATGTATAACCAGTTTTTTACAATAAAACCTCGAATTTCGGAAAAAAACGGCGGAAGCAAAGTTGTACACCTAATATATTTGTACTGAGCCAGAAGATTTATTTGACTTAGATTTCCATTTGTTTATATAACCCAATAACTCAATATTTTTCAATGCGGTCAATGATGATGGTGTATTTTAATTTGAATCTGAAAAAGTGGCAGTTCGGAACTTTGCGTCGCGATATCTCCGCTTGTAGGGTATGTACAGAAAAAAATAAAAATTCTTTTAATATTCTTGAGACTTCCACGGATTCTTTCTATATAAAGATTGTGCGTTTCGCGGATTTTTTCCGTGTCCAGATCCATTCTTGGAATGCCAACGTTTCGTGAATCTTGCAATTCACTTCAGGGCGAGGAGCAGGGCTGATACTGAGCTGTCCCTCCGGGTTGTTTCTCTTTTATATATTATACGCTACTTGTTGGAATGAAGAGGGAAAGAAGAGAATTGTGGGGGGAGGGGTGGAGGAAATCGATCAATCTTCATTAACCGGGAGAATAATTTTCCATATTTTATGTTGTAGCCATTATCTCTGCAATGGGCAGTGGACTCTCCTATTTCTCCTGTAATCGCCAACATCTTTATGAAGCATTTTGAGAAAGAGGCCCTCAAAAAACCAGAAGTTTGGTTCTATTATGTAGACGATACATTCGTGATATGGAGACACGGCAGAGCCGAAATCCGTAAATTTCTTATTTTTTTCAACAATCAATATCCAAATATCCACTTCACTATAGACATAGAGGAAAACGGAAAACTCCCCTTCCTAGATGTTCTTGTCTCTAAGAAAGTTGATGGTACCTTTGGCCATTAAGTATACAGAAAACAACACACACAGATAGATAACTACATGCCGAGTCACACCACCCAGCACAAAAATAGTCTGCAATCAATTCACTTGTACATAGAGCTTTCACCATCTCTGACAAAGAACAGATACAACTCAATCACTTAAAAACAGCCTTACAGAAAAACGGACAAAAAAGACATAATCAAAACAATCAATAAACATGCAAACAAAACAACAGTTTCTGACACACAATCAAATGAGAGAATCCTATCCATTCTCCCATATGCCAAAGGAACAATAGATTGGATTGGCAGGATATTAAACAATCACAATATCCGAACTATCTTTAAAAGATAGAACCATCTAAAAAGATAGAACAGATCTTAAGAAATCCTAAAACTCAAAGACCTCTACTCAGCTCCGTAGGAATATACAAAATACCTTGTTCCTGCGGGCAAGTACACATTAGAGAAATTGGGAGAATGATCAACCTACGGAACATCTATATGATGTCAGGTTAAAATACGTCATGCAATCAGCACTATTAGAACATAACATCGAAACAGAACAAATACTGTTTGACAAAACAACACAATAGCCAACATACTTTCCAAGAAAGTATAGAGAAGCCATAGAGATACAAAAATACCTTAACAATCTAAATAGAGATGGCTACAAATAAAATATAGAAAAGTATTCTCCTGATTAATGAGAACTAATCGATTTCTCCTATCCCTCTCCCCACCCCCCACTCACAATTCTCTTCTTTCCCTCCATTACTCCAACAAGTAGCGTAATATATAAAAGGGGAACGACGCGGAGGAACAGCTCAGTATCAGGCTTCTCCTGATGAAGCAAATTGCAAGGTTCACAAAACGTTGGCATTCCAAAAATGGATCTGGACACGGAAGAAACCCGCGAAATGCATAAGCTTTCGTTTTTATATAAAAACTCTTTTATTATATATTTCGAGCGGTTGCAATTGATTGAGCACACTTAGAACTTGGTTGGTTTAAGTTATTGAGTTTCCGATAACCTCGATCTGACGCAATTTGCTGGTTCGCGTAAAGAAAACACGTCCGTGTCTCATAGCTTAGCGCCGAAACATTACCAATGTCCAGATGGTATTACATACATTAAAATTCGTTGTTTTGCCCGTAGCTCATCTTAGTACATCTTTTAAAATTTTAATTATTTGAGCCATATTTTATTATGTATTGTGACGTGCAATTTTGGTCTATCACTGTCGAGAATCGTCGGCGGTGGAATCGCGCTCGGAGGGCGAGCGCGCATGCGAATGTGGGTTATTCCCATAATTATTTGTTCTTGTTTAATAATTTTTTCTCTGTTTGTTAAGATTTTTTTTTCTTTTAGTGATTAGTCTTGCAATTAGAATTAAAATCGCCACGGACCGCGCTCAATAGCTGCAATTTTCTTCTGTATTTATGCCGTCTCACTCACATTTGGGAGAAGACGGACTATTTCGCTAGGAAGAAAGGGACCTTATACTCACTGAAATGGTTTTTGAATTCAATGCTATTACTCCTCGATCTATTATAAAATAGGATTGACATAGACAATCATATTTATCGAAGAAAGAATATTTTAGTCGTAAATGAAAAATTCTTAACTTTTAAATTAAAATAACTTTTATACTATCCTATAAATTTTCTTGAAAAGATTAGATTGAAATTTGTAGCAATCTTATAATATTCTTAATATAAAAGTCCGATTTGAAGGAAATTTCATTCTTACGAAAAGAGTTTGTATAATATCAGGAATCTTACATTCTCGATTCAAGATCGTTTTTGTGATGAAAAGAAGGTTTTTAGCAAAAGCACAGATATTATATGTTCAATGTTTTATTATGTATGATAATTAAAATAAACAAACATATATTTATATATTTATAACACTTACAAAATGCACACATAATAGCTATACTTATAGAGAACTTTTAATGATATAATTATTATTATATTATAATATTCAGACGCAATAAAAATTATAAACAATATCTCCTTAAAAAGTCAATAAAGAAACGAAATGGAACTAATTATTTATCATTAGTAATTCTGATGTTAGTCGCTGTATGGACAGCTAGATCTTGAAGTTTTAAATAACATCAATCTTCAGTAAAATTAATTTCATAAGCATAGAAATGAGTATTAAAATTTACAGTAGAGTTTTTTAAGTAAAAAATACACAGTATTATCTTCGGATATAGATATTATATGAATATAGCCAAATTGAAGATTTTTACTTCTTTCTCATTTTGTAATAACCAACATACCATTCTCTCTTATATCATTCTCATAATGAGAATTAATTTTAATCCATTTAACAATATTTCATTTTGTAAAACATATATTTTCAGAAAATAACAGAGTTTAGAAAACTTTTTCACCTCAGTTATACTGTGACATTCTATACAAATGAAAATGATATTTTTAAAGATAAATCTCTCTCAGCCAATAATCAACAATAAAATTTAAGTTGATGTCTTTTAGCAGAATAAGGTAAATTGATTCTATTTGCTGATGATAAACAGTTTGTTTACCTTCTCTATGTTTAGCTTCCATTCTAATACATGATAGTGGCTCAAGAGAACCTATTTCAGAAATAATATCTGGATAATGGATATTAAGGTGCGTCAGAGTTTTATCAGATAAATTCAAATAGAGTAAATGATGTTGTTTTATAAGATCTTTTAATAATGGAATACTGTAATGGATATAGAAGACGTAATTAATATTAGAGTAATAAAAAGAAATCCATTATTTTTGCATTGAATGGAAAAATAATGGATTTCTTTTTACTACACCTAATATATCAATGATATGACGAGCAGTTTGATATAATTTCCAAATGTCAGTGTCATTGTCAGAAATGATATGATCAACCATTATGCTAAATAACGAATAAAACAACGCATTTCATTGGCTAAGAAGGCCAATTTAATTTGATTACGATCATTAGTTATGAGAGGAGATTTATTACGCTGTTCCGAAAGACCAATAAAAGCCTTGAATTAAATTATTTAAAGTGTCTATGTCAAACCTTTTTCTTTGTATTAAAATGTTAATTACACAAGTCATCGTTTGTTTCCATACTTCCTCATCTAAGTCGTGCATAATGTATAAGTGAATATTTTCAACAATACGGAAATTTTTCAATTTATTGAAAATACATTCGGATTTAATATCAAGTATGAGTATTATCATCAGATCAGCATTATAATTTATAACATTTCGACATTAATGGATTTGAAACAGTTTGTTTTTGCATAACTGTCTTATGCTCTTTGCATATGCGACAATAATAATTTGCTGAAAAATTGTCTACGTAACCCAAATTATACTGTTAACACCTAAATTATCCTCTATAAAAAGACACACAGCAAAATAAACTCGAATAATCTCATTTCCTGCTACAACGATTATGCCAATATCTTCTAAATATTTTAATTCATTTAAAACTTTCCGAAAAATATTTGCATTTCCAAAGGCTTTATCAGTCGAATGAAAAAGATTGACAAGAAATATATTTTCAAGCGATGACTGATATTCTAATGGAAAACAGGCAATTTTGCAATAAATAGCTCCCAATTTGTGCACTTCAATATGAGTTCCTAATTCTTTATTTGTTTCGTAATCATTGAAATATAAAATTAAAGGTAATACTACTTTATCACGAAATTTAGGAGCGATATTTTCTTTCCAAAGCTTGCCTTGAATAATATTACAAAGTGTATCTGAACTAATATCTTCAAGTGTTTTTATATAATCCAAAATTGTTTTCCAAACATTTGGTAATTCAAGAAACTTTCAGTACTGAACGAAGAGGAATAAATTGTCCATTAATAAGAGATTATACAATTGCAATTTCTCCATTAAAATTCTTTTCATCTAAAGTAGTTCCTATTATTACATATGTTTCAGGCTTAATAAATGATTTACAAGATTCAAACTGTTTTATATGCGAATAATGACTTTCAAATTCATTAAACATATTTTGACATGAATCGAACATTCTTGTTATTTTATTTCATGAAGATAAATTTCTTTTTGCATTCTGGCTTTATCTAATAATTCTAAAACATGTTTCTTTAAAATCATTAAAAATCCAGCTCCTAAGAGAGTTTTGTGACAATCAATAACTTGTTGAATTTCATTTTCAGTCAATGAAAAGCTATCATACATGAAGCAACATAGGTAATAATAACATTTGTTAAAGTCTAATGAAAATCGTTATTGTTGATTTCACAAAGTTAAACACGAGAATCAGAAATGCTCTTATTTCTTTACAGTTATATGATTCCATAGGACTTGTATTATCATCATTTGAATCTTGTGAAACATGAGAAAAAATACACTCTTCTTGCATATTTAGACATTTTGATTCATGGCCTTTAATATGTTTATAAGCTGATCAATTGTTAAAAACTCTTAAACAATTGCACCAACATATTAATCTTTTCCGAGCAATTTCATTTGAATGAAAGAATCGTATATGATCAAGAACAGCTTCTGCTACATTATATTTTTTGTTACAAGCAAAGCACTTAAACATGTTTAAAATAAATATATAATCTCAAAATATTATAGTATTAAATGTGGACGGATTTTACACTATTGATCATATTAACAAAACAAAACGCCAGTATGGAACTCTATTACTTATATTATATATTATGATCGTAGTTTATAATAAGTAAAAAAATAATATATAATATATATTATTTTTTTTTATTATATAAACTTATATTATAGAAACTTACTTAAACTTAATATAATATGTTATCTTAATATTATGTTATAGCAGCTAATAATAAATGAAAAAAGTTCTTTTTTATAAGGATATTAAAGATTTAGAGTGCTATTTTCAATCGACTGATAAGTGTAGTTACATTTGTAACTGATTGTTCGCCTACCAAGTAAATATCATACAAAGCTCTCTGAATGAATAACCATATATGATATGCTTCAATTTAGTATTCAGCGTCAAAAGCAAAAAATGACATAAAACAAATGTCAACAGCAGAACACTTCCTACTTTCCATAATTTATTGTTGATGCAAACATATGCAGCAGTGACTGAATTTTTCACATTTCCGACAATAATTATGTAAAGCTGAAGTAGCACTCATGGAGGTATAATAATCATTCCGTCTTTTCATAATATGTTTTCATTCAATACATCACCGCCAAGCTATAATAATAAACACAAAATTATCAGTTTGCAACAAAGAAATAAAAGTAACAAAATAATAGAACAAAAAAAAAAGTTTTATATACTTACAACTACTTTTTAGAGTAAAAGCTTCTCTTGCTTCTTCCACTGATGGCTTTAACAACTTCTTTCCAACTTTTATTCTGCCACTTGGCTTACATATAAGAAGTATAACAAAATATAATCTCTAACATCTGCAGAGGAAATTAAAAAACTAAAATAAATATAAATTTAAATATATAAATATAAATATAAATATAATATATAAATATAATATATAAATATAAAAATAAATGTAACATTTTTATAAAAACAATAATTTCTATACACAGTAAAAAAGCATATGTATATATTGTATTAAAAATGATTCATTCTAGTGCTATATTAGAATTTTGTAAAATTTTTAACATAGCATCCAAGTATTAATTTAATATAATATGGTTATTATTTGAATATTTTATGTTAAATTGATATTCATTTCTTAATGTTAAAATAACACAATTTATGAGTAAGCAAATAACAAAAAAATAATATATTTTGAAACATAAATTCTAACAAAAATGAATTAAGTATGTTTACTGAAGAAGTATGTTTTCTAATTTGTTTACAAATTGTATAAATCTTACACTTTTTTTAATATAATTTTAATTTAATTTTACGTATTACTTTTTAACATATTTATCTTGTGTTAAATTAATACAAAAATTTGAGTGAACTATTTGGGATATGTGTACATGTTAAAATTTCTATGCTATCAATCATTATCATACCAAATTTTCTTTAAAAAAAAAAGTTATCTACATTTTCTAACTTATATTTATCATCAGATCATTCTTCTGCAAATAAGATACAAAATCTTTAACATCATTATAATGTATAATGTCATCTTGTAATATAATATTACAAGCTGTTGTAATTTTTTACTGATTGAAGATCATTTTACCAAGATATTATTCTGCTTGTCTTTTAAACAAGCATATTTATCAATGATGTAAGGAATTAAAATCATCCAAAATCTGATAATGGCAAAAATAATTATTAGATTAATACATATCTCATAAATGAGGATAATAATCATGCAAGAAATTTACAAAAACATACTAATTTGTAAGCTTGTTGTAAAATATTTAACCACTGATCAATATATTATTGAATAGAAATCTTCCGATTGGTTATAAGATTTTTAAGACGAACTTTTTGGCATATCTTCCAATTTTCAATAACATGTTCAAATGGCTTTTTATTTCTTTTAAGCATTTCTTTTCTTCTTGTGCAGCTTTTATTTCGTTCGGCAAAATATCTGAAAGAATCTCGCATAAATATGCAATTTAAATTATTTCAGAATAAAAATGTACAAAATATTATTTATCTTCAACAGAAAGAATCGAAACATTTTGTATTTTCTTTTTCGAAGGTGAAATTGCTCCTTTTTTGCACAGTCAAAATTTAATATTTTTCACTTTTATAGGCAATTTACCTTTAGCTAATGGCTGCTTTTCTCCTTCTGTTTTAGGAGATACATAATATGTTGATGTCTAGAAAATAATAAAATGTATCTAGCATTTAATAAAATATTCATAACAAATTGGTTCTAGATATTTTTCAGGAAAGAAATCACGACATATGGAATTATAAATAAAATTTAGTAGTGTTTTAGGAGATATATAATATGTTGATGTCTAGAAAATAATAAAATGTATCTAGCATTTAATAAAAAATTCATAACAATTGGTTCTAGATATTTTTCAGGAAAGAAATCACGACATATGGAATTATAAATAAAATTTAGTACAGTTTGTCATATACAAAGAATGCTGATTTTTAATATTCTATCTATTATTACCTCTTTTGTGAGAAATTAGTCAAATTTTACTTGCGAGTATTTTGTAATGCTGTGGACTGAAATAAATATTAAAAAATTTAGAATATGAAATTAATAAAGTAAAAATTAAATGAAATCATATCAATTTATAAATAAGTAAATAAAACAACTCAGTTATCTGGAGCAGCCACCTAATAACAGTTTCTACAAGGATTTTTCGATCATTTTCAGTTAGTGTGCCTGATTTTGAGTATTCAACAAGCATACCATTAATTTTGGTATCTGATTTCAGCAACTTATATAGATGACATTTAAAAACAAAATTAAAAAACATGTTTATTATATTAAAAAATATTATATTAAAAAACATGGTTATTATATTATAACTATTTAAAAATGTATACTGATCAGTAAATTATTGAATAATTTTGTACCAATTTACTTAAAATTTACTTAAAAAAATTAAAAGTACTTAAGGGTACAAAATTATTCAATTTTCTGAATATACATCATTTTCTTAATATACATCAATAGATGAAATGACACATGGAAATAAACTTTCTGATTAGAATTAAATAAAAGTTAACTTTCTAACTCACTTCCAACATAAAAGCTTTACTATTTATAAATATATATTTATAAATATATATATTTATAAATATATATACACATTACTACTTCTTCTATTTTAGTTGAAGCTTTTATGTTATTTCGTCGTTTACTGCCTATTTTGGATTTGGATCAAGCTATGGTTTATGAGTATCTTGTTGATTATGATAAAGTCTTGCTCTTGCAGATTAGGTATAATTAACAACTCATCATTGAATGAATTTGAAGATGTTCCAATATTTTATTGTATTTAATTGCAAAAGATCTTGGCTTTTGAATTAATATGACTTTGCACTAATGATGTATCTGATATATCCACATACGAATAAGTATGTGAAGTATTGATTATCTTCAAAAAGAAAAAGTGTAAATATATATGTATGCGTTTATATAAATCTTCTTTTTATTATATAATCGTATCTATTAAATAAATCGAATAAAATAACTTTAATAATAAAACTTATGAAAAATAAGAATTCCTGGTGAAAATTTTTTCTCAGAATTTTTACGAATTAGATCACTTTTTATAAATACTAAGAAAATCTGTACATTTTCTTAGAATTTTTCATATATGTGACTTTTAAAATATTTTAAGATTTCTAATTCTATAATTTCTGAAAAAATATTTAAATTTTTTAAAATTTTATCAGATTCCAATTATAAAATGAGAAATCTTAGAAAACGTTTCAGAATTAACATATATAAAAAATTTCAGAAAAGACTTTGTGAGCATTTTTAAAGACTGTTCCAATTTTATATTTAAAAAAATCTGAAAAATTGAAATGTTACAGTTATTTATAAATTCTGAAAATTTCTGAAATTTAAAATCTGAAAAAATATATATGAAAAATTCTAAGAAAAATTTTCAAGAAGGACGAAACAGCAGAAACAAGAAGAAAGGAGAAAGATAAAGAAAGTAAACAAGTATGCAAGTATAAATCAAAAGAAAACTAAAAAATAAAAAAGTATAAAAATTAATTTTGTAGTTATTTTTTATTTTTATTTCATAATTAATTAAAAGAATAGTATGAAATAAAATTAAATATCTCTTCTAATATCATAGGATGAAATTAAAGTTTATTGAAATTAAAATTTATTAGTGTTTGGCAATGATAAAGATGTTGATGATGATGTGCAAGAAAATGATGTAAAAAATGCTGAATAATCTCCTATAAAATTAATGAATTAATATATCAAGTTATATAATTTGCAGCTGGCACTGATTACAATGATATGTCTAATCGATTGATAATGTTGAATAATGAATAATATTAAAAATTAATCATATACACATATATCTCAAAAATAATCTTACATATTTTTAATTATGAAGAAACATATATTTAATTTAGCACATTTGATCAAATAACATGAATACAAAATGTAATCTTTTCAGACATCACAGTAATATGTATAAAAGTATATATAATAAAATATTTATATTCGTATAACAAATTATTAAATTTTAGATATACAGAACATTATTTCAATAAAAAATTATAATATTTAGTCAAATATAAATGGATATTATGCTATTATGCTTCAATATATCCAAAAGGCAAAAAAGAGCATGCTTACAAGATTATTTGAAACTATAAAAGAAGTGAACTTGTTCATAAACTTTAACTGATCCCCTATGGTGAAAAGTGGAATGGAAAATAATATAGGAATTTGACTTGAGATTAAATTAAAAAATGTATCAATATCCACATCGTTGCCTAAAACAGAGGAAGAAATCTTAAATTAAAACAAATAAAACTGACACAAATAAGATTATAGAAATTCATAATATTAATAAAAATAGTAAATAGAATTAAAATAAACAGAGTAGTAAATAGAGTTAAATTAATATGTATTTTGTTTAAATTAATATATATTATTAAAAAATTTGAACACTGATTATGTAATTATTCTTTAGGTGAGAAGCATGAAATGTAAAAAAATTTTTTCATTAACTTCAATGATAACGATTTTCGCTTTTCATGTTTCTTTCCCCTTAGGAAAAAAGATAAGCAAATAAATGATCTTGAGTCTTTGACTACACACATATTCGCATAAGAATACCAATTGATACTGTCACACCAAAATTGTCTCAAATATATTAATTGACTGCAATATAATTGCGAAAGAAGAGTTTGTTTCTGTTGTTACAACACTTACAACTTTATTACAATAAAAATTTTAAATGGAAAGCAGCAGCTAATCAGACAATTCGACAAAATTCATCAGAGAAAATAATTAATTCTAACTTAATTAAGCATTTAATTATTAGCAATTAATAATTACGATCACAATTCCATACATATATACAATATACATATATATTGTGTGTATATATATTTATAGTATTTATAGTATCTACAAATATGTACATATACAAATATGTATATAAAAGGTAAATGTAACCGAACATATATCTAATGTCCAAATATTTACAAAAAACTTTGTTTATATTATTATTAATCTCAAATGTTTTTTTAAATATAATATAATTTAATTATACTCTCTCTTCTCTTTCTCTTCTAAATACAATTAAAGTATAATGTTGTAATAAAAGCATTTACGATTAATAGTAATAAATTTTGTATGTCTAGATTTAGACTGCTTTCCTTTTAGGAGATAGGAGTCGACATAAATGTCATTCTATTATTGTTATTCATTAAAGAAAAAGAATAAAACGACGTTTGTGTCGATTATGTAGCCTTAAGTATATATGAAGACACAAATGTCTAGCCATGCTTTTTCATGTCTTCTTGTTCCTTCTCATCCTTTTTTCTCATTTCTTCTTATGCCTTCTCTATACACGTGCAATTTCAGAAAGCTTATGTTCTTATGTGTATATACATGTCTGATCACTGGAACGTTTACCTTTATACGAATATACTTACTTGCGAAATGAGATGAAACATCTCAATACTTTGAAGTATTTCTTGTAGGTTTATAAATTTTGGATCCATTATGCACTGATCAGCACTGATAAACAAGTACTTAAACACATAATAAACATGAAATTAAACAATACCATTCGTTCGTATATTGCGTATACGGTGTCGCCACAGTTTCATATCAAATGATAACGCATGATCTTTGTGATCATGCGCATCATGCGTAAACGGAACGCACCTTATGGCGCGCGGCGTGAGTTATGGCGTTATAGTGGCGTCGATAATGATGTATTCTAAAGAATTCTAAGAATATATAAACTTGAAATTAGATGTGTTACACTTGTCTTAAGATAATAAGTCAATCTTATATAATTCGAGAGAGAAGAATAAGAATTATTGATTCAATTTTAATATTAATTTAATTTTATATTGCATCAAATCGAGATAAGAGAGATAAGAAATATGTCAAGAATATTTTTTGTTTCGTTATAGAAATTCTTTCTGTGAAAAATTCTACTCTGCAAGGCCATCCACCCGGGAATCCGGACACGCAGGTCGTATTATTTTCATATATTTGCTGTATAATCCGTTGCTACTTTGAGCATTATTACACCGTATATTCCTTGCAGAGTCCACGACGGAAGGCAAGAATTCCCAGCCATCAGAAGAACGGACCATCGGAGACATATCGTCCCTGACGTAGAATCGGTGGAGGAGCTATTAGGACATCTCACGCCAACACAAGGAAATTGGGGGCCATAGGCGAAAAGGAAGTCCTTGGAGAATTGTATTATGCGTTCTAAAGCGCAAGGATTCGAGGCCGCGAGGACTACAGCACGTGTGACTGACGGGAGTCAATCGGCGTGTCGGCCCTCTGAGGGGGGGAAGGGGGGGGCGAAGCGAACGGCCTGCATGAATACGCAAGGAGTTCCCGAGCCTCATTCGTTCTGTGGCTGAGTCGATAGATGTACGAGGACATGCGACTTCACTATCGATGAGCATTCCTGAGATTTAGAGTATCACTGCTGAGAGAAAGCTGTCGCGAGGGATTGCTAAAGGATCTTGCATCAGAGGATGAGATGAGCATCGCCATCGTTATTATAAAGCTACCGATTGTCTTTACTATAAAGCTGCTCCGGGTTCGTAGTTTCGGACGGATTGCACGTGGAAAAGCTTGCGTCACGGAAGAATTGGCATATGACGTACGACTATTTACCGTCTCTTGGAGATACGATAATAAGTTGTACATCATATGTGAAAGCTTGTGCTCAGCTCAACTTACTTACGTCTATCTTAGGTCTAAATAAATATTACGACAATTCTTGTGCTCAGAGATCCGAAAGCGGCCGGTTTAATGGTCATTGTAGAGTTGTGAAATTGCGAGATACGTACCGTCCTCTCCCGACTAGAATTTGTGTCAGATTAACCTTATAAGTTATAAAGACCCAGTTTGATTGACATAAGGTAATCCTAAATAAGAATTTCTAACAAGGTTCTCATCAAATTTGAATACGGTTGACCTTTATAAGGTATGTTATAAGGACCTGGTTTTTGATTAATCTAAGATAATCCTGAATAAAGTATACAATATATATATATATATAAGGTTCTCATAAGTTTGAATATGGTTGACCTCGTTTCTAGTACGCAGCCACGCCACGAGATGGACGGATTACTCGTAAGAAGAAAACGTCCACAAGTTCTATAAGTATGCAAGTCAATTTGGATCTTCTAAAGATTATAAAGTTCTTTCAGAGTATGCCTCCTGGACCTCTGAAATATATGTTTTTTTGCTTCTTTTGGAATGTGATGTTATCCGACTAGAAATTTATCCAAGGATTTTAGGAAATCTTGATTAGGTTGATCTTATTTCGTTGACCTTATTTTAGATCTTGATAAGATAAATTCATCGGGACCTGAGTCAGTCATGTAACGCAGCACAGTAGTTAGATCCTCATCCGGATAGCCTCACCTGGTTTTGACTTGTTAAAATCCCTGGATAAATTTTTAGTCGGGCTCAAGCATTGTGATTAGGTGAAATATTAATTTTCGAGTCGCGCTCGCTTCTCTTGCCATAGTCGAGTCATTTTAGATTTTTTAAATTGTATCGTTTGTGTAGCGCCGAAATGATTATTGTGACTGTGTTGCGCTTTCAGGTTAGCGTTCGGTTTCACATCGGCGTTACCCTCCCGGATAACGTGCAATACTTCGGGTGCGAGTTTTTGCACGCTGTCGAGAGATCTTGTGAATAATTGGTCGCCATTGATCAGTCACCTTCTAAAGCGACAATAGAAAAAAGTTAAAGCTTGTAATCAAAAATACAGAATCGCCCAGCATAGAAGTAAATCGTTGTTGTCTTTTATGATTATATTTCGAGTCCAGTGGAAAGAGCGAAGCTCCGGAGATTGAATGTAGAACGGTTTGCTAAAAATAATTGTTTTTTATTTCTTTATCGCATGTGCAATTCTTGCAGTTTACCTCCCTCGCTCCAACAATTTTTTCACTTTTAACGACCCAACTGTCGCGAATTTAGGACGAGTGAAAATAGAAGAGATTATTGAATGAGTGGCACGCTCTTTCGTGGCGCCTAATTTATTTAGCAAGAAACTCTGATATTTGTGGAAAACCCACCTAGCTGTTAAGATATTACGTTTTCGAGTGTTAAAAGTATTGTTAAATCAGAGGAGATCAAGGAGCACGCAACGAAGTGCCGCTCGTGAGCAGTTACAGTATATCATTATAATTTTTAATAATTAATAATATAGAAAGTTTTTCTTCCTTATTTAAATGATTTAATTGTAGACTTTTCTTTAATATTTTTAATCTGTCCATTAAGTTATTTGAGATCACCGGATTTATTACGTATGTAGAACTGTCCCTTGGGCTCGTGTCAATTAACACTGGCTCTACATTAAACATCTCAATATTCAATTCTTCCTCTGTCATATTAATTAAACTACATATGTGCGTTACCATTGTTTATGTTTACAATCCTATTCACAAGAACACAAACATCCTACATTATTTCTTATTGATTTATTAATCCAATATAAATATTATTTTGATTAGTTTTAATTACACATGAGCACATGCTCCTAGCTTGTCCGATTATTAAATTACTGTATTCTAATATATTTTATTATTCCGGATTGTAATCGTTTATTTTTCAAAATCTATTTTCGCATTTTCAAAGCGTAGAAAGGTTGAATTTATAATGCCTTCTTTTAATGAAAATTTACTCGCTACTACGTGATATTCGTGAATGCCGTTTTCTGAATTTAAATATGATTCCGAATTTAAATATGCTTCTATATTTCAACTTTATTATCTTGATATACTAACGTGTCGTGGAATTAAGTATTTGCCTTTATAATATAATATTTATGTCGGTTCCCATGTTTAACAAGAATTCTCTGTTAAGTTTCTGAGTTCGTTGAACGGAATAGAGACATTTCGGGAATTTGTTCCCGAACTCTGATTATATATGTTCGAATTCCGGTTTTATCTGATAAACTGGATTTGCGCGCTTTTCGTTTTTGGCCTTGATAGTTTAAACTTTGATTAGGTTGAGTACTGTTTTGTTTAATTATTGGTGAATTATTTGGATTGTAACAATTGTTATATTGGGATACAAATTAGTTCGATCCGTTCAAAAATGCATTTATTTCAAAATAAAATGAATGAACAGATCAATTAAAGTATCGTCCATCGCTGCCTACTATTTTTTCTCATCTCTCAGGCAATTTTCGAATTCTATCTCGAAAAAATGACTCGTCTTTGGCGATCCAATTTTGGAGCCAATTTTCGATTTCTGCGAAAGAAGTGAACCGGTGACTTGCTGCATCCTTCGGAACAACCAGTAATCAGAAGGAGCAATGTCCGGAGAATACGACGGATGCGGTAAAACATCTCATTTGAGCGTTTCCAAAATTCCAAATATTTTTTTATGATTTTAGCGACATGAGCGTTGTTATGAAGAAGAATAACTTTATCATGTCTTTGCTCATAATCCGGCCGTTTTTCTTGCAATGCACAGCTTAAACGAATCAATTGTAGCCCGTAATGGAATCACCAGGTTTCAGCAGCTCATAGTAAACAAGATCTTTTTGGTCCCACCAGATACAGAGCATGATCTTCGAACCATGAATATCCGTGATGTCGATGGCAACGATTGACTAGGCTTAGCGTAGTTTTTTTCTTCTTGGGGTTGTCGTAGAATATCTACTTCTCATCTCCAGTCACAATCCGATGCAAAAAACTTTTTCTCTGTTGTCTTTGAATCAGCTGTTCGCAAGTGAAAAATCGCCTTTCAACGTCTCTTGATTTCAGTTCATAAGACACTCAATTTCCTTGTTTTTGAATCATTCCCATGGCTCTCAATCATACAGAAATGGCTTGTTGAGTTACCCCCAATGATTCTGCAAACTCTTCTTGCGTTTGATTTTCTTCGAGTGATGCCTCTAATTCTTTGTCTTCGAATTTTTTTGGCTGTCCAGAGCGAGGCTTGTCTTCAACGCTGAAATCTCCATCCTTAAAACGTCGAAACCATTCCCTACATGATTTATTAGTTGGAGCAGTGTCACCGTAAACTTCGACAAGCATTCGACAGGTTTCAGCCATACTTTTCTTCCAATTAAAGCAGAAAATCAAAACCTCCCGCAAATGCTGCTTGGTTAACACAAAATTCGACATTTTAAATATAGTAAAAATCCAGATTTTTGTATGAAACTCAAAGCGATATAAACTGAATATTATTAGCAGATGTTTAACCTCTCTGAAACCGCCAAAATCAGCTGTCACTATGAACTATTCACAACAGCTGGAGCCATCTTTAGGGAAACGGACCGAACTAATTTGTACTCCCAATAATTTTGTCTATTATGTTAATTTGATATCTATTAGCTTGAATATTGTTGCTGAACCCATTTCTAGAATTGTTATCAAAATTTTGCAGAATCTATCATTATTACTATATGAAAATTATGATTTCCACTTCTATTTCCTATATGAAAAGCCTTTTTTATAAAAACCTCTCTTTTTATAATATTACATTATTACATTACATATATACATTTTATAATAATTATGTAACTTAATTGATTAAATCTTTAAAATTATTTTCTTTAAATCTTTCCGCGTGATATTGCGATTTTCTAATAAATCTTATAGTTCCCTCTATTTCATCTTTAAAAGTATTAATCCTTTGCGCTAGATGTTGACATTTTTAAAGAATTTGTCTATAAAATGACTTATTAATTTATTGATTGCATAAACTCTTATTTCTTGCTGCCTGATCAGAGTAATTGGAGATTGCTATGTATATTGGAATTTAACTTTCTAACTTGAGTGATATATTTTTCAATAGATTCATTTCGGTTCTGTCTAAGGTTATTTGTTTCTAATTCTCACTATTCAAATGTTTTTTTTAATTCGAATTATTTTATAAGCCCGTATAACAAATCAAACTAACTAAGACTCCTTATAAAGAACTGGAAAGGATAGGAGCAGTAGGAGTCAAGCGCAGAAGACGTCGCGTAAATAATCGCGCTATAACGTGTTTTAGTGAATAAAAAAGTTTCACACTTCATAGATATATTATTTACGCGACATTTTCTACGCTTGACTCCTATTGCTCGTATCCTTTCCAATTTTTTATTTTATAAGTGTTTCACATAATTCCTGAAGATTCGTTATTGTGTATATAAATCTAACTAACGCAGCATTGCCCGTCAATTTAGGTTGAAGTATCGCTCTAAAAAAAAATTTTTTTCTTCGGGCTCTATAAATTCGAAAAACTAATATTTTTATATTGAAAAACAAAATAACGTCAGAGTTACGTACTGGCAAAAGATTGAAAAAATTGCATCAGCCACTTGACATGCATGAAACTTCAGAACGAGACCAAGAAATGAAAGAAGAACTTCACCAACTAAGAATAAACATATTGAATAAACATATATAGAATAAACATATATATATATATATATATATATATATATATATATATAAAAGAACTAGAAATTAAAGAAAATCAATTTTTCGCAGAAATCGAGATAAATACAGAACGATTAAAAACTACCAAAATTGAAGGCGAAAGGATTTCGTAAAAACACATAAAAAAAGCTAAATTAAAAAACCTACATTGTGATTAATTAATATATAAAGTTCCTTTTTTTAATTTCTTCTTCTTTCTTTATTATATATTAATAATATATTATATATTAATCTTTATTATATATTAATGTGATACATTATTCCAATAAAAACATAAGAATTTTATGTTTACATATTTCTTCAGCCTATAAAAGATGTGATATATATATATATATATATATATATATATATATTAAACATTACATAATATAAGAGTTATAAGAGTTATAATTGTTACAAATATAAAAAATGTTATGTTACGATAAATATGGCTATATGAAAATAAATATTTTTCTATATTTATATTACAATAATATTAGAAGAGATAATGAATGTTAGAAGAGATAATGATGAGAATGTTATATATGAGTTATATAAAAGTTATGGTATAATGGTTTATGTCACAAGAAAAATATGATTGAAATATACAAATAAATTTTTATCATCTCCAATTCAAAATAGTGTTGTATAATTTTCTATTCTGATGTCAAAATATATTAACCAGTTGTATACTTCAACTGTAAAGAAAAACTTAGTTAAAAAGAAATTATGCAGAAAAAATATTAAAATGTAAAATATGTATCAATTAATGAACGTCGTTCATTTGCATCATTAATGCCATTATTGTACTTTTTGGATTTCCAATTCCTCAATTGCAGCTTCAACATCAAAATCGATTAAAGGATCAAGTTCTCTCATGTTTTGTGCAATATTGTGCAATACTGCAATAACTACTATTATAACTTGTGCAGTTAAAGGATGAAATCTTAAACCAAATGCCAGTGCAGCAAATCTTCGTTTCTTTACTCCAAAATCTCTTTCAATGGGATTTCGTGTTTGAGATTCATTATATAATTCTTCAGTTCGATTATGAGTCTGAAGTGGTGTCAATAAAAAGTTTGAGCAAGCATAACCACTGTCACCAAATAACAGTGCATTTCCTATTTTGTCATTAATAAATCTTGCACGTACTCTGCTAGCATTAAAAATTGTAGCGTCATGGGTTGAATCAGGCCATCATGCTACAATGTCTAAAAATTTTAAAATACTATCACAAATAGCCTACATTTATAATGAATATCCCTTTTCTATTTCTATATATTTCAGCTTTTTTTCCACCTATGAATATAAATATGATGTAAATACTATAAATTTATCAATCATTTTCAATTTAATACCTGTATTAATGATAGTATTTTGACGTGAATACAATCAATTGCCCCTACGACTCTGGAAAAATGAACAATGTTGTAAAATTTTTTTTTTATTTGCCTTAGACTCTGATCCATATTTGTAAAGTTAATAAATCGTGGACATAAAGACGCTATTAATTCTATAACCTTTTTTATAATCCTGCACATTGTGGATTTATGAATGCCACCAAAATCAACAATTGTAACTTGAAAGGTTCCAGCATAAAATCTAAAAGTCAGTAATAACTGGTGACACAGCATGATTTCTGAAATAAAGATTTATGTTTATTATTAATATATCATATAAAAGCCTTTTTTTCAGGTGAACTTCTTGTATGCAAGAAATTTAATTAAGAAGAAAGTGTATCTGATCAATCATGTAACTTTTTGTAATGGAAATGTGAATTAAAAGTGAAAAGTTTAAGAATATAAGAATTGTAATATTTTTTACAATATATAAAATTTTCACGTTTCCTCGTTTTATATAGCATATCATAAATAATCTAAAAACAAGAAATATATTTAATATTTACCTGTTCTGCTTCTTATTCTCTCTTCAATAAGATTTAAAATCATGCGAACAGTGCGTTTGTGAAATCGAAATCGTCTTACAAATTCTATGTTATCATATTCGTTAAATAAGTCTGGACGTGGACGAACTGTATATTGTTTGCGACGCACCATTATATATATTGCTTCATCAAATAAGTTTTCATTATCATCACCATAAAGAAATACATTTTCGCATAATTCCATTTTCGATACCGCACATAATATTCAATGTATATGCGTAACTTTGGATAGCACATTTCTCGCTATGATTTTTAATTTCACTACGTACTTATCTGTCAGGTAAGTGGCTTACCCAATATCCAAAGTATCATGTTATTTATCTGTCAATAGTGGCCATTTTATCAAGGATATAAATTTTACCGAAAAATGGAACAACACTCTATCTATTAGATAAATTACTAGATAGTTTAGGTGAAACAACCGGCCCTTAAGCAAGTTTAATTTTAGGATAAAATTTAAACAAAATTAATTGATAAACAGAAACTTTTAAATTAAGTTAATATTATATATTAATATTATATATATTTGTAAATAAAATAAATTTTAAAATATTTCATGTAAATTTTATCAATAAACTGTATATTTTTGTTAATAATAATCAACTTCACTAGCATGTAAATAAAGATAGTAAATAACAATATAAAAATTATATAATTCTAAACGCAACTTTTTTCTTTGTTTAAGTTTTCAATACTATAACATTAATTCAAAAATTTTCAAATTTTCATTTTCAAAAATTACTTTTTAATTAATTTATCAACATGAAGTTAAGAAACATGTTTAAATAATAATAATAATAATAATAATAATAATAATAATAATAATAATAATAAATCATGTTTAATTAGATAATGATTATTTCATTATAAAGCAAAAAGAATGACAAAACAAGTTTTGTAAAGATTATATAAATACATAATACTTTATACTTATTATCTATCATAATTAAACATTGTTTTTAATAGATGAAATGTTATTATTATTGAACTATTTAATTTTAAAATTAATATTGTTATAATAAATTAATATACTTTTCCTTTCTTTTTTTTTATGAAATATTAAAAATTATAAAATCAGTGTAAAGAAAATGTTACGTCCAGCGGACTCCTACGACTCTTTTTTTTCATGGAAATCTGGAATTCATTGAAATAAAAAGATAGCTGCGAATAACGCACAAGTTAAGCATTATTTAGTCTAGAGAAGACTAAAAATTTTCTTTTCCCACACTAAAAATTAAAACGAAGAATCCAATATCTCTTCGTAAATGTCGTTCCGAGATAAACTAAAAATCGGTGCACGAGTGGCGGGACCAAAAGGACACCAAGTTTGTGCCCTTCGGACACTGCGGCCAAAATAATAATAAATATATTATTGGAACCATAAGACTGCCAAGATATCTTTTAATAGTCAAGTCGCGGACGATTTTCACAAAATCTAAGAAGCGATACGCGAAACTCAGGAGTAGATTCTGATCTCGTGCTGACGCTGCACGTGCACTTTCTTGACGCGTTGCACGAGCGTTTTCCCATAAATTTTAAGGTCATAAAATTTAGGAGAACACTTTTCCACATTACAGACTACGGTCAACATCCTTTCCTCCTCCAAGACCAATCCAAGAACAAAGAAAAATCCTACTACTAGTTAACGAAACCTATTCCACCAATCTAAATTGGAGTAATTAGAGGCGATTAGTATAAAAACCGCGGTTCTGCGGCCTTCAGGATGATTTTTTTTTCTGAGTTTGAGCAAGCTATAGTTGTCGGAATCGTTGAAAAAGGCTTCATCCGATTTTCGAAGTCCTCTTTCTTCAGTAGAGTCAGTGCAAAACTATACTTTCAACTAAAGGCCAACGGCACTGCTTGATGGGAATTTGACGAAGCGGACGCCCAGCATCCAGTTGACGGTATCCTCTCTGACGATCTCTAAGCCACCTTATTCATCGTTATCGCCAAGTAATAAGTTTTGATTTCGCTACAGTACACCGGTCCTTTAGTCCCTTCTCTTCTTGTGTGATCCCTCTTTAAAGACGACCAAATTTTTAGTGCATTTACGCAGATCTTCCGTCCCTCATCATCGTTACTTAGCGGGAATTAACAATGCGTGCCGACTCACAGCCTGTGTCCGCTCCAACTCCGCGCAAAATTCTAGAGAACAATCTCCGCTAATTCAGGCACCGCTAATTCGGTCCAAGAAACAGACTCCAGTCGTTCAGCCTTCAGTCTCGACTTTATCACCGCTATTAGAAATTTCTTACTCCCCTGTCTCTGATTTACCTTCCAGACTTCTTCGATGATCTCTTCAGTCAGTCTCCGTTCAGTCCTCCCCCTGTTTCACATCCGATGTCATTACCTCCGATTCAGGAATTTTCCGTCTCACATACTATCCCCTCAATTCCTCCTGTTCAACCTGACGTTTACTCTTTCGCTGGTCATCTTTCTCTCCTCTTCCATAACGCCCAGTTGTTGGACTATGTCTTACTTTATTCCTTCCACTAATGATCGAGTGATAGTCAGCATCACAAGATCCACTTGCTTATTTTCAGTCCCCATCCCTCATTTCCACTCCTCGATCCTTTTTCTTTCCAACCATATGAGCTTTCACAACTTTAATTTTCTCCTCCTCCTTCCAAACTCTCCACATTCAAAATAACATCACACACTGCTCTTTCCACACACACACACACACACACACACACACACACACACACACACACACACACACACACACACACCCACACACACACACACACACACACACACACACACCCACACA
>Ga0157364_1001083_pt1 | contig 22101 bp, 8 predicted proteins | sample AttsexASBM2_FD_111476 | JGI IMG/M metagenome (GOLD analysis project Ga0157364, IMG submission 111476) | Fungus gardens microbial communities from leaf cutter ant in Ribeirão Preto, State of São Paulo, Brazil - Atta sexdens ASBM2 | ecosystem: Host-associated > Fungi > Mycelium > Unclassified ...
CTTCGATTATCTCTCTCATAGTGATCAAAGTATAATGATATGATTATTTCACAATTAAAAAAATATTTTATTTAAATCGTTTCTTGATTTTATTAGGTGGAAAATTCAACGTTATGTCATCAAAGCTGCTAGCTGTCGATAACTGAAAGCTGGCAAAAGAACTCATAAAGTTAATAAAATATAAAACATGCACTGAAAAAAAAATATAGTCAATTTTAATTAATATTTAGTTGAATACTGCCAACTAAATATTTATTAAATATATTAAAGATATTTATTCGGTACAAGAAATGTTAATTTGATTTAACAATCTTTTTTTTTATTGAACAAACATTTACTTACTACTTACTAAGTAAATGTTTAGTTGGCAGTATTGAACTAAATATTAAAATTAAGTATATTTTTTTCTCAGTGTGCGGCTCTTAAAACTCATCAGAGAATGCTGTTATTACAGAGTGCAAAATAACATTCTTATACGAATCGAAAACAAAAATTTGAAGTAACGATAATTTTTAGAGAAGATACACATTCCTCTTCAATATTATTTAAAATAATTAAAAAAGCTAGCATCACGTCCTTATTAAAATATGTCTCGAGTAAGCATTGTTTATAATTTTAAAATAGCTAATTTTATTATTTACGAATAGCTAATTACGATGATAGAACAAACGTGTTCAATTATTTATTATTTGTTTAAAATAAAGTGTACAACACATTCAATCACGAGATATTGAAAATCTATGGCGCGATAAGTACAATGTACAACAAATCACTGAACAAGATCATGCATGGAATTAATAACGCTAATTGTAAGAGAACACGCTAAGTTCATAGGAGCATACTTTGCAGTTTGAGAGTAACAGCGGGCCTGACCAAGTCTACTGGCGAGCGTTGAAAGTGTATTATAAAATATCACGCACGTATAGTTACTGAATAGTAAGTAACATTATCTACGCTTTGTTATTTCCTAATATCTCAAATATATAAATTGAAAACAGTATTTTACACATACCATATATAATTATCTGGCATAAATAGTAAATATATTATAATTCATGTATAATTAAAGTAGAAATGTTTAATGTGACGTAGTAATATTAAAAATTAATCGTATTTAAGAAAGAATTATTTTATTCATATAAAAGATTTTTTTTAACGTTTCATTCGTAAGCAACTCATAAATTTCAAATACTTGTTTCAACGAGCGCTCGGCTCTACTTTGTCTGTGCTCGTAATATAACTAATGAAATTCCACAAACCGAATTTCTTTTCCCCATCCATCTTATTATTGTTATTTATAATTAAGTCATGACACACATGTATAAAGACGGCTTCAATAGGCCAACATATTCGCTAAATATTGACTTACATTCATATAGATAATTCATGTACTAAATCATGTTATAAAAAAAACACGTGGATAATGTTCGTACAGCATATTCATATATAAAGTCAACATTGACTTAGCATTGATAGCTAATGTATTCGTTAATATTTATTAATATTGTTATGCAGTCCGTGTTTACGTGCTTAAGATACAAAGGCGACTTATTGATATCTTTGCATGGTATGTCTTAAAAATTTAATGGTTATTCCACATAAATCGCAAATACAAAACGGAGTTCGCAACGTTTGTCGTGACAATCAATTAGAAGTAATCAATAGTACCACTGACGCTTTAAATTTGTTATCGCTACAACTATTGCAAACTACAATAAGTATTAAATTTGCTACTTAGAATAATCTTAATTTTTTGTACAATATTAATTCAGTAAATATAGACTCTATTCAATAAATATAAATTATAATTGTATAATAAATAATGTTACTTATTATGCGAAGAACATAAATATTAATATATTAATATATGCATAATTGCATAAAATATTATGTCATATCATAAAAAATCGATATGGCGTTTTTCACTCATATATGCAAGGAAAATAATAAACGTGAAATTATCTCTTTTCATTATGGAGCAAAGTTCTTCAAGTTTCTAGAAAACTTTTTAATGCTTTTTATAAATTATGATGAGCTATCAACACACAAAATATACGCGCACGAGTTGTTTTAAATGTTAACATTTAATTATCTGCGTTATTTGCACTGTCAAATATCATTAATTACAGAGATAAGGATACCTATAAGACACAATCCATTTATAAATCCGGTTAGTATGAGGATTCATTAGCCGTATCGGCACATTTCTCGACATTGGCAATTATGTCGTGCGATCTGGATATCGCGAAGTGTTTCGATTTCGCGAGAGAATTCGTATTACAAACTGGCAAGGTGAGTCACAACTCATGCATAAGCGAAAGGATTGCACAATTCTGGGAGATAAAATTGAATGATAAATTGTACTATGTATATTATACGTATCTAGATAAATAAGTGAGAGGGTTTGTAAAGATATAATTTGAAAAAATAATTCTTATAAGACACATTTATAAAACAGCTAAACATTTTGAATTAATTTCAAACAATGCACTTATAAAAAAACTTTTTTCCTTTGTATCACAGCTGTTCGATCTATGGCATCACTCACTTTATCTCAGCTTGGCTAAAATCCCATTTTGCGTTTTGGGTTTTTGGTGTGCACGTGTGAATGTGTTGTAGATTGTGTGTATATGTGGATTATAGTATGTTGTATTATGCGTGAGTTCTCGTGTGTTGTGCGTGTGCTCATGTAATATCTTTTCTCTTGCTCTATTCACTTCTTACTACTTTTAAATTCTATCTACTGTGACGCTTTATAGCAACAATTTTGTTAGTGCCTCACCTGCACTTATGTGCAAAGTGTTATCTATATCTCGCTTATATTTTTTCTCGTCAAACTTTGCAACTTTACGTTGTGCATTGCAATAAAGATTAAAGATAAAAAAAATTCGACTCATGAGATTTTTACAACAGAATAAATATTTAATATTTCACATGAATCTCCCGAAAATGATTAAAAAATGTCAATACGAGTTTCACTCGCGCTCAATTTTTAGCCAAATATTTACATTAACTATTATTTTCTTAAATATTTTTCAATTTTCTTTCTTTTTCATATAATTATTGAGAAGTACATTTTCAAAATGTGTTTTGTCCAAAATTTGTAATTCTTAATAAACGAGAAAGAAGGAAACTATGCACACAAGAAAACTACGCACTTTATAAAAAAGAACAATCAGTATATGTCAATCAGTAAGATATAAAATATTAAACAAAATTGCTTAACAATTGCTAAAAATGTTGAACAGATGCATTTTGTTTATTTCTAATTAAAAAACACAATGCATTTCGAAATGTCTTATGTTTTTTCAGCATATAAATTAACGATGAAAAAATATTTTTTGAACATTTCAAAGTAGTTTATCATATAAGTCATTCAACACTGAACACTACGCTACTATCATCTCTAATTAAAAAAATGAAATTTTGGACAAAATGTATTTTAAAAGTCTACTCCTCAATTGACATAATCATATATTTTGCATTATTTATCTGCATAGATACTTAAACATGACGAGAACGAAAAAATTATATATAACAAAACTGAAAGGGACTTTGTAACCAATTATGATCAGCAAATTGAAAAATTATTTATTGATAGCTTATCCAAAGAATTTCCCGATCATAGGTGAGTTACAACTGTAATCGCATAAAAACAAACAAAATCATTAGATAATCAAACTTAAATTTAGTTTAATAATTAATTTTATAATATTTATCGTAAGATCGTATTATGTTCTATTAATACGTAAGGAATTAAATGTTTCGCTAAAATATTTCCTATTTCAGAATTATCGCGGAAGAAACGGTATTTGTAATGCAAAAAATGCCAGAATTGACAGACGCACCAACATGGTTTCTCGATCCAATAGACGGAACCGTCAATTTTATGCATTCATTGCCTTATTTCAGCATAAGCGTAGCTTTGATGGTCTGTAAAGAGCTTGTTTTAGGCATTATCTACAATCCATCGAACTCAGAGTTATACACTGCAATGAAAGGCAAAGGCGCTTTTTTGAATGGAAAGCCGATTCACGTCTCTAACATCACTGGTAAGATGTAGAAGCGACATTATCAATATCATAGTTTTTTAAATGTTAATTTTCGCCGAGTTTTCACAACAATTGTTCAAGATTTTCAGAATGCTATATTTTTCATTTTGCAATTATTCTATATATAATTTGCACAATCTTTGCAATCCATCATAATCGATTTCCATTATGTATCTTCCCATCTTGCAAACTCAATACTAAAATATGTTCGATTCAATAACAATTTATTTTTAACAGCAAGTTCTGGATTATCTATATTAATCATACAGTTGATTCATTCAGGGGGAAGAACCCTAATAATTTCGCAACGGATAGGAAAAGCCACATCTGAGTGCATCTGTAAGAAGTGCATTCTCATTGCTTCAAATATTTTGCAGATCTAAAACAAGCAATGCTAGGGATCGATGCGTCAATTATAAAATACGTGAAAAAGGACAAAGACATATATATAGCCAGGCTAATCACTTTAATCGAGGCGATGCAGGCGTAAGTAAAATGTTAATTATATATTCAAGATCAACAAAAAATCGATGCACAATTAACTTGAACTGAAAATTTTATAAATTCACAGAGAAATGATTAAGTATGAAAAACCGCGCCTTGACCGAATAATCTTTTTCACTTATGTAATATATATTTATCCAGCCGTAATGTATATCTAGTCTGTATTATATACCTATTATTTTGAAAAGATTTTCATGCGTTTTCTATTAATTCAGTAACAGAAACATTGGATCAGCTGCACTGAGCATGGCATACATAGCGCAAGGTATACTAGATATCTTACACGGGGATGTTCTTCTTAAACCTTGGGATGTAGCAGCAGGAACGCTGCTTATACGCGAAGCGGGTGGAATTGTTATTGACTCGAAAGGTATGATAACGTAAACAATAAATTACTAAATATACAAACAAATATCATATGGCTAAATTTTACAAATTTTCTGTCGCGATATGAATCTATATAATACGAATATAGTAAAAAAAAATTTCTCTAAAAAATTTACCTAAAATATCTAATATTTAATTTACTATTTAGAAGAAGATAAATATTAACCAAACTCAAGCTCAAAAAATTGACTTGTAAAGCAATTATAGATAAATATATTCATATATTGAAATACTTTCATTATGATAAATAAAAAGACAATTATTTTGTACAATCACAGAACACAGTCGGAAATTTTAGATTTAATTATCAGAATTACGCAGGGTTAAAATCAGATGATTTCTTACTAGAATAATACAAGACTTTAAATAGAAGTAGTAAACGTAAAAGTTGATGATAATCGATTACTGCAAAACTAATTATTATAATCACAGATGGTATAATCTTCACAGGTGGTACTTATGATATTATGAAGCCAAATATTATCGCAGCAGCAAACAAAAATCTAGCACAAGAGATATCTAAAATAATCATCAATACAGATTTAAAAACGCAAAGAAAAAGACTCAAAAGAACCTGACGCAAAAAAGGCAAAAAAATAACTCACGTTAATTCATTCAAGAGCTGAGTGTATAAAACAAGAGAAGGTGTGTTCCAACAGCGGATGTATCATGTAATACAAGGAAATTGTCTATAAAAATCAGTCTAAAGAAGTTTTTGTTAAAAAGTTCTATTGACGCACTTACAGATGTCATACCTACGAGATCAATTCGAATGTGTTAACCAATGTACAATGTTGTAAAATGAGAATTAGCATAATTAGTTTTTTTGGATCAATTTTCCCGTTGTTATTACGAATAAAATTAAAATTAAAGCACTATCAAATTCATTATAAAATTTTATCATTCATCATATATTATGCGGTGCGAAGATATTGATAATAATATGTATTTTACACAAAATAATAAAATTTATTCCTCGAAATTGTATTTTATATTAAAACAATTATTTATTCTGTAACATTATCGATATTATTTTTTGTGTTAAAATTTTAGATTACACTATTTAAATTAAATTTTGGCACAATTTATGAAACACGATAATGCTAATATCGTACTTACTGATAGATATATATATATAATGTAATATTAGAAAAAAAGATTGCTTTAATTTGTTCTGTGCGTAATTATAAAATATTATTAAGAAGAGTGTGAATGAACAAAATTATTTATTCAGAAATTAGAAGGAGATAACTCGTAGACGGCCATAATAATAAATGATCATGTATGTTATCCAAGACTTATTTTTTAGTGAAAAAAATTATAATACACGCATTCACTCTTCTTTATTCTCGCTAGTGAAATTTGCGATAGATATTAATTAATTTAATTACCATGCAATTCATCACCAAATCAACATTTAAATTATTTTTTCATTAAGTAAAACTTTTTAAAAATAGTTTTTTATCATTTATTCTCTACACATTTGGTAAGCTTTCTGATTATTGAATCTATATTAATTATACTAATCTATATTAATTATCGATTTTTTAAATAATCGGTTGATTATCATAATATATTAATCGTTTCATTATGAAAACATTACAATATCGAATTAAAAGTTAAAAGTTTGATAGGTTTCTGTGTCGTCTTATAAGATGCTGAAGAAAATAAGATAATAAAATTAATTATCGATGTCCTGAAAAAAATCTTTTCCGATAATTTTTTTATTTATTATGTGCGATAAATATTCATGGCTGCTGTCCGCGTGTTATAAACTGCCTTCAATTTCTTTCATTGCAATGGATGATTTCAATGTACATGATATTTTCGATATATAATGTATGTAATTTAAATGATCCTTTAAACACATCATTGAATTCTCGCGATGTGCGCCTTTTTTAAGCCATTACAATATATAAATAAATAAGCATTATTATGTCATGTATGTCAATAAAAAAAATATTAAAAAGTGTTGATTCCAGTAAACATCAATGTTGGATTTCGATTTAGTTGTTGATAAAAGATAAATACATTTCAATATTTTAAAATGAAAAATATTTGCAAAAGCGTATTGAAGCAAATAGAAACATAGATGTAGGCAGATCGAGTCAATCATTAGGGAACATTAAATATTTGCACAACAAATGTGTAAGCTGCAAGCAAAACATCTTATAGACAATAAACGGAAATGATAGAAAAATATTGTAAAATAATAATAAAATTCTAGAGATAATTCTCAATAATGTTAACTTCAACGGAAAATATTTATGTAATCAATAACGTTGCATATTAATAAGTGAAGCAAAAAAATTAGCATAATTATACGTCTCTCAAGAGATTCTTCTTCCAAGCAATATTTCAGATTTTTTTAGAAATACATATTTTTTTACTAGAATAATTCTTATTTCTCTAATAAACTGAGAATAATCACAAACATTAATGAAATAAACATTACAAACAAGGTAAAACAGATATATATTACAGAGCAAATATAAATTTAAGCTTATATATATATATATATATATATAAGCTTAAATTATAGCACAAAGCAGTAAGATGTAAGCAGTAAGTAAATTAGTCGAATAATAGAGAGGGCCAGTAACGAATTCAATGTTATGATTTCCTTATGATTTACGTCTTACTACTTTATATTTTTGTATGTGCCATGAGCTTTATGTCTTGTGAATTATTACAAATATTTTATGATTGAGTCGAGTAACACAATCAAAAATAGACTGAATTTAAACTTTATATTATAATTTATGTCTGACCACTAAACCACTGACACGAAACTTGCAACACCTGCAGTTCCTATCGTGGAAATTAACGCAAAATTTACATATCTTTTTGCGACTTTATATTGCTATCTATCATCATAAGTAAACACGCACACACAATAGCTGTATTATTTAAGAGATCTCTCGAATCACGCGTAGGATAGTATTATTAAAAATTCGTAATTTTTTAAATTGTTTAGAAAGAAGCTTTAAACATGTGTATGGGAAATAAATCAGTGAGATAGCGTTGATCATTCCTCTTTATAAAACAATCGTGTCGGGAGACATCTCACATCGTTGTGGTGAATGGCAGGTGCGTGCAATTAAGTACATCTCAGACGGAATATAAAATCAAGGTCTATTTTAGAATGGCATTATTGTTATCTCATAAAGTAGACAAGACGACATAATCTTGAATAGATATCTTCAACTCTCAAAATACATTATTTACATCCAGTTTTATTAGCTCATTATTATAAAAATCAACGTGACATATTAATTAAAAGATTTAGATAACAATAAAGCAATCAAAAATATCATATGCATATAACAAATAAGCAAATTAGTTTTCATTTATCAAATATTTTCTTCTGTTGACGAGTAAAAGCAGTTAAAAATTTATAATTTTTAAAGGACTTCTCGAGGAGTTAAAGTTCTCGAAATATAAACTTGATAGAATGCGCCGTTGTTCTCGGATTGTGTACCTCCTGCTGTAGGCACGACCGATTCGAGTGAAAAACAGTGAGGTGTAGACACGAACAACAGTGCTAGCTCGCGCCTTTTGCCGACGAGGTCGAAACAGACGCACGGCGTTTGCGCGTTTACCAGGTTGTACGGAAATGGCACGATACGCCGAGGACGTGTACTACGAAACTGCTATTAAACTAACGCGCGAGGCTGCCCAGGTGAGCATACATCGCAAGAACGATCTCATCTTCGATAAGAATAAATGTTTCACGTAATCATCGAACAAAGCATCAATGAACTGAATGAACTAAAAATACGTATTAACCGATATCATTAAGATGATCGCTTGTCAACAGGTACGATTGGGAAAACATTACTTTACATATGCTTCCATAGTTACATATTTGAGAATGACACGAAAGAATGTGACATTCTTATAATGTCAGATGTGAAATCTTCTTTTAGATAATTTTAAGAGCCGAGTGTGTTATGTGTTATAAAGAATCTATATCTAAAACATTTTACGAATTTATGTTATTTGTCATCTTATTCTTTCGTCATCTCCGTAACATTATAATAAAACTTCTATAAAATTAGAAATTCCTAGAAAGATATCAGAAGCGACGTAGTACACGTCATACATAGATAAAATATCTAATTAAATAATAATTATATTTGTAAATAATAAAAGAAATCTTGACGACAGTTTTTATAAAGTTTTATTCATTCTGCCAATGGCAAAATTGATCAATTAAAATTAATTTACACCATATAATTTTATCAAAAACAATAAATATCAAAGGTTATTTAATTAGCAATTATTTCTGACGTCCCAAAAATTGAATTAAAGAAAATAAAGAGACCATCCTAATGACGTCGTAATTTATTAGCGATAAATTCAATAATCCTTTCAAATTTTCTAATAATAAATTTTTCGATTAGAGCGATGAACAAATCTATTCTGCGCTGTGAATAATTTTTCTGTACTGAAACAAGGAAAAATCAAATTCACCGTGCAAATTATAAAATATCATAAATCAAGCGATCTCTAGCATAAATCTTTGTACAATCATACGTATGTATAAATTGTACATTTTCAAAATGTGGAAAAAGCATTTATCTCACTAACATAATAATCGTTTTATCTCATGTTTTTTATCTTTTTTGTTTATCTCAGTCTTTATGTTTTATTTGTATATACGACCATCTTTCAATTATTTTATAATAATACATATTAAATATTAAATATTGCTTAAGATTCTGCGAGATTCTATCAACGGTTTCAAACATATTAAAGAGAAATTGGGCAATTGGGACCTCGTCACCGAATATGACCGACAGATAGAGGATACAATAATCGGTGGACTTAAACGAGCATTTTCGAACCACAGGTAGTAGACATTTCTCAAACAACACCATATCATTTGACAAAAAGCAAATAACGAGTACGGAAAATTAATCCAACTATACGATCAGGTTTATCGCAGAGGAATCGACTGGCAAAGACCTACCAGAATTAACTGACGTTCCAACGTGGATCATAGATCCCATCGATGGAACCACCAACTTCATCCATGGATTCCCGCACACATGTGTGGTCATCGGTTTGGCCGTTAAAAAAGAAATGATCCTTGGTATTGTATACAATCCAATTCTCGAGCAGCTATTTACGGCTAGAAAAGGACGGGGTGCATTTTTGAACGGAAAGCCGATTCAGGTGTCTAAAATACAAGGTAACAAATCAGTCTCTGTAATTTGATTTGATAAGATATGCGATGTGGACAAAACGTCAAGAATGGTGGAGGATGACATATGATACTTTCCTGCGCAGTAACAGAATCTGCTCTAAAGTTCTACATATCTAAAGATCTCAGAATAAAAGAGATAATAGTTTTGTATTAATACTGAAAGTAGGACAATCAACGTCCTGCTGTTAGAAAATATAGATGTATCGTATCTCAGGTTATTCGCCTCTTTACCTTCAAGTTAAAGAATGACATATATTATAGATCGACTCTTGCTAACAGCTTGCATTGCAACACGCTAATTGTAAATGCGTGGCGGTAATGATCTAGAGAAATCATAACTACACTTTAAAGATACATCAAGGATAAAATTAGAAAGCGTCATTGTGTATGAACATTACTTATTTCGCAAATGTTAACTTTATATATATCGAAATTTCGCAGAATTGTCGAAAGCTTTGGTTTGCATGGAATCAGGCTTCATAAAGGTAGATGATCTACGGGAGAAGACGGTGGAGAGGATCCAAACTATCGTCAAAGCGGCTCAGGGGTAAGTCTTAGAAGCAAGTTTGTAACAACGAGATTTTAACTTGTACTGTCTTCTTTATATTTATTTATTTCACCTTGAAGCATTCGCACTCTCGGTGTGGCGGCATTAACGTTGTGTTACATCGCGCTTGGAATCGTGGAGGCCTATTACATCGAAGGGCCTGGTATTTCGACGTGGGATATAGCCGCGGCATCATTGATTATTTCAGAAGCTGGAGGCGTCGTCGTGGATCGCATAACAGGTTATTATAATAATAAGATTGGAATAATAAGATTGTTATAACTTATAATACTTATATGATAATCATACTCTGCAATGTCGTTTAAATTAACAGTCGCAATGGTAATACTAATAATAAAACGTAGCAGCATTTTAAAAAAAAGACCTAAAAATTTCATGAAAAACAACTATAGTGCGTAAAAGCAATTCATTTATTTTTATCTGTACGACTTTGTGTGCTGTATTCCAATCGCCAATTATCACGTTTTGTATTTCGTTACGTTCCAATGACCACTATACTGACTAATCCTTCGTCCTTTTTTTTTTATTTCAGGCGAACCGATCGATATCATGAAGCCACGTGTGGTAGCTGCATGCAACGAAGGAATCGCTCGCGATGTTGTTAGGCTCATCCGCGAAGCTGATCACCGTGTAGATATGAGGACAAAATAACGTCAAAAATTTCGAAATATACGTATTAAAATTACAAATTTCTTTGTTATGCGATTCAACTGCCTGCAATACCAGTAAACTTCGAATTAAATCATGCAGAAAGTAATACACTTAATCTTTTCAAAGGAATATTATTAATTAGAAAATGAAGTAATATGTAGAAATATATATTATTTGATATCAACATTAAAGTAGACATTAATAAATCCATCTAAACTGAATAAAATGATTTATTTCCTCACAACTTCATGTTCGATCATGTTTATGCAAACATAGATTTCCTCGGGACTATAAATAGTCAATTAAAAAAGATAGGAAATTACATATAATATTAACGCAAGAACAGAATATTCTATAATTATGCTCGTAATTAAAAACATATAAAAAAAGTGATTTGATGATTTGTTTTCCTCCACTATGTTTATCTAATCTAATAAATATGATCGCTACGAACGAGTAGGATTTAAAGTTTAAAGCAATCCCCGCAAGGAAAATCCATAAACTAGGATGTGTCACCTAATTGACAATAGAACCTACTGATGAATGCAAGGAAAAAAATACCGCGGTGTTCACGGAAAGTACGTAAAACCTTGATGAGGATATAGACCCCAGACTCGCATGTGCGTAATCAACTACCTTTCAGTCTACGCTCTGACGTCATATCGCGGACGGAAATAAAACTTTCGCGATCATCGGCTATAAGATAAGTTTCGGCCGTTCCTACCTTTCATTCGTGCATCTGATCTGGCACGTTGACAATCGGAGTAGTCTCACACATATATCAGTCAGTCAGCGCCACCGAAAAGACGAGTGCAGTTTACGAAACAGCTGTGTGCAGATTGTGATCATTTTTCATTCACATACTAGAGGGACAGAAACGATTGGAGGAAGATGTGCGAGCTAAATAATTTTGATGAATACTACAGAATCGCTGAAGAATTGGTCTTGTATGCAGGAAAGGTATGTTATTATTCAAAAAAAAATAATAAAAAAATGATAAGTGACAAGTACTCACATTTCGAGATAATGCGATATCTAGATAGATGCTTATAGATAGCTGCCATGCGAGATATTATAAGATTGAGTTTGATTCAGTTTGATTAATATTTGTTTAGTAAACAAATATAAAATTTCAATGCAAATAAGATAATTGAATTATCAAACACTGTGTTTGAGAGCTTCAGTAATTACATACTAGACATAATTTTTTCTGTTATAAATTTTCTGATTTATGAAATTATATTAACTATTAACTATTATTACATTGTGTAACAAAAATCATTTTTTCTTCACATATAAATAAAAGAATCGAATTATCAAACATTGTGTTTGAGAGTAATATTATGTATTAGATGTAATTTTTTCAGTTATAAATTTTCTGATTTATAAAATTATATTATTTGCCATTATTACATCATGTAAAAAAAAATAAATAATTTTTTCTTCATATACTGTCGGTTAAAAATTTTTATATAAACGGCTATATGAACAACCTAACTTCAATTGTGTCAATATCATAACATGCATTATACATCAGCAAATGTTCAATAAATAACATTTTTACATATTTAAAGCTATTAACTATGTACTTAAGTATATTGCTATATGTGACAATTTTATAATGACTTCAATTATTTTGCTTATATTTCATCGCAATGCCAACATTAGTTTTTAACTTTGCATTGGTAGACCTGTACAAATATATTCAAATATTTTTATTTTGTTATATGATGCAGGGCACATAAATATCTCCAGAAGTATAATAATTAAAATTATTTATTATTTAGAAAACCGACAGAGTGTATTTCGCAAATGCAGAATTGGTTTACTCGTAAACTCTTGATTATTTTTGAAGATATGAAAAAGAAATCGAGATTGTGAAACATGAACTACTGTTAATGTTTTTCATATAGAAGGGTTCTCCGTTCGTCAAATAGCAAAGAAAATGCAGATCCCAAAATCAATAGTTCAAGATATCAACAAATATTTTCGCGAGACGAATGTTAATTTTAGTAATGTAAAAAACTTTTAATCAACATACAAAAAAATCAAAATATTATTTAAAGATAAAATCTATCTAGATGTGCATTCCATGATATCAAGTTGTGTATTTATGCGCCTTTAAAATTTTTAAAGAAGATTTTCAGCCACAATTCAAGATAAAATTATACAATTATCAGAAAATCGTGTATCTCCATGAAATTGGTAGCTAAATTTAAAAATAAAATTAAAGATTGAAATAGAAAAAAATGATAAATGATAAAAAGATATATTTTTAGTCAGAATCTAAATTTTTTTTAATGCAGTTATCTTTTTCATTAACATTCATAAAAAATGTAGAAAAGCCGAAAAAAGAAGAAGTGAGTGAGTTTCAATTAAAAAAATATTTTTTTCTATTATATTTCTTTGCTCCAATTGCTTTAATTTTCATATCATTTCCGATTCAGTAATTAATTTTATATAGAAATGCATGATTTTTAGACAAAATTTAAAGCTAAATTATAAAGGCATGCAATATAAAAAAAATTAGAAAAAATGATAACAAATTATGGTATTATTGCTAAAGAAAACCAAATTCCAAATTAAGTGTCATAAAAAAATTCGGTTATAGAATGTTCGTAAATAATAGTTAATAATTTTCACTAATAAAAAAAAAGCGATTTTGAATACAAGAATTTACACAAAATATATTGAAAAAGAATTTCACTTTTTATAGATAATAGAAGATGGAATCAATAGCAGAAAGAATATCAAAAGTAAGGGAATTGACTGGGACCTTGTTACAGAATATGATCGCAAAATAGAGGATAAATTAATAAAACAATTGTTGATACAGTTTCCATCACACAAGTAAGTTACAATTTTCTAAATTCTGAAGTGATCTCACTCTAAAAAGTGAAAATTAAATCAGTCTTGAAAAAGAGTGACTCAATTTTCAATCTTAAGAGTGAGATTTCACTTTTTAGAGTGACAATTTATTCTAAACGTTTTAGAGAATGTGATTAATAGTCAACTAACAACAAGTCAATAACGAGATTTAATCTTTTAGGTTTATTGGAGAAGAAACAGCAGCAAAGGAAGGCTGTCTACCTCAACTAACCAATGACCCTACGTGGATAATAGACCCGATAGATGGTACTACCAACTTTGTACACCGTTTTCCACATACATGCATCTCCTTAGCGTTATTAGTAAACAAAAAGGTGGAAATCGGGATAATATACAATCCTCTTATGGGACAATTCTTTTCGGCGAGGAGACACTGTGGTGCCTTTCTTAATGGAAAATCCATAAAAACTTCTGACATGAGAGGTAAGTTCTATACACTTAAAATATGTTCATATTCGAATCACGCACACAATAGCATGATTCATGAAGCATGTAATACCATAGACACACATCAATCTAATTTATTACACGTGTTACTATATCATGGTGGCCTTGCTAAAAATGAGTGTAAGAAATTCATTATTTTACGGTCTAGTGGAAGGTTATCCAATATCCATTAAAATCGCAGACTGAGCAATTTTAATAGACAAAGTTAATGTTGTGTCCTTCATAAAGCAATTACTTTAAAACGTGGTTTAACTACAATCTGTCTGTTTGCTTTATCCATCCAAATAATTACTTCACTTTCACACATGTAAGAAATACTTAAAAAAATTAATATATATAATTATATATGTCTATTCTTTCCAGACATATCTCAATCGTTAGTGGCAATGGAACCATGGCTCGCAAAAGATCCTCAGTATTTAGCTAGTGTATATAGTAGAATGCACGCTTTAGTACAAGGAACTCATGGGTAATATATTTTTTTAAGATATTTTAAAATATTCTTTAAGATATTTTAAACGTGTAATAATGTATATATCAATTAATTCAAAAACTATTAATAATAAATTGCTCCTCTTTCAGAATAAGATCACTGGGTACAGCAGCGCTCACGTTGTGCTATGTAGCAATGGGAGCTGTGGAGGCATATCATATTGAAGGTATCGATGCTTGGGATGTTGCAGCAGGGAAATTAATAATCGAAGAAGCAGGTGGAGTTGTGATAGATACCGATGGTATGACTTTTGTCATTAACACTTAATCTTACATTATTATTCCAGTAATTTATTTTTCCAGTTTTTAGTCCAGCTTCGAAACTCTCAATAAATCTTATTTTATTATATCAAAAAAATTCTGTTAATATAAAAAATTATCATTACAGGAGGAGAACTAGATTTAATGACTCCGAAGGTTATAGCGGCATGCAATCAGCAAATTGCACAACAGCTTGTAGATCTCATTAAGAAAGCTGATTGCGAGATACTTAACAAAAATTTAAATTAATTATGCTGATATTATATGCAGTGCTCATTAAATGTCATATTATATAACAACGCATATATGCAGACTTAAAAACACAGTATTACTAAACGTGACTTAAGACTGCATTAGCTTTACAAAAGATTGTATTTTTAGGACTGATGTAGCTCATACTTTTCTCTGCACTGATAGTTACTGTATATTTCAATAATTATATTAAAATTAATAATAATGTTCACAATATTAATAATAAATAAATATTGTATTTGTAAATCGACTTTCAATTTTTGATGCAATCAATGCCATAATAAAAAGATTTTTCTCCCATCTTATAATCTGTATCCATACATACATAACTATTACAAATAATAATAGAGAATTCAGTTGCACAACACTAAATTAATGTACATTAAAAAAAAACTGTTTTATATAAAGTATCTAAATACAATGATATAATATAATGAATTTTGATAATGAAATAATACATTCATTCTGTTAAATAACGTGATAAAATTATTGAACATTTAAATATTTATATATTTCTGTTGACTACATAGAATTTTGCATCTTTCGTCAGCAGACTTTATGATCTTTGAACTTCAGTATAGATTTTTATATTGTTCCAGACTGTATAAAAATCTAAAAAAAAATTTTTGTGAAAACTTTAACAATGGGCTTTTATTATCATAAAAGTTCGATTATGTTATTTATTTACATATTTAAATTTATCTACTAGACTTCACAATTGAAATATCGACTGTATCTTCAAAATCCTATCTGATCAATAAAGAGTTAAAATATTTATATGCTTTTATATTTAATTTTTCATGCATAGTAATTTTTAACATGCATTAATTTAGTGTAATGCAAATCATCAAATTCTGCTATAAGTCTAATTCTACTAAAGTCCGATTTTGCATTTTTCTGATTAATTTGCGGTTAAGCTTAACCTGATGTTTATCCAATGAAATTCATCTACGATATCATGATTAAAGCTCACGATAAAATATGAAGTAAAATTTAATCACAAATTAACCGAATAATGAAAAATTGGGCTTAAGAAAAGAGCATAGATATAGTTATCACTATATACAATAATCATACCTGTGGACCCATATTAGGTGGCATTTGCTGTGGATGGGGTGGATAACTCTGCTGTTGGGGTGGCGGTTGTTGTGGTGGTTGCGACATGGGTGGTCCACCTGGTGGTATGGGTGGACCACCTTGATAACCCTGTGTTGGACTATGAGGATGATGCTGCGGCGGTCCCATTGGACTACCTTGTGCATTAGATGGAGATGGTGCTTGTTGTGGAGGTCCCATGGGACTAGGTGCTTGTGGTGGTGGCATAGGCGAAGATTGTGGCGAAGGACTCGCCATATTATTATGTTCAAAAGATTCCAGTTTATCTGAGGCTTACTTCCTGAAAATATTACAACAAAATGCAAATGTAAGAACCAATTCTAAATTCTTTCTTGGCTACTGACTTCAAAAATTTCTATTATTTCTTCTACTTCAAAGAATTTGGAGAATAGATTAGTGCATAATAAAATAGCTGTTATCATACACACACACACACACACACACACACATACACACACACACACATACACACGCACACACACGCACACACACGCACACACACGCACACACACGCACCCATACAACCATCCCCCCACACACATACACACATACACACACACTAAATTAGCAAAGTTAAATATAAATCCATATACATATTGTAAACAATTAAATATCCAAGAATGATATTGTTACTATTATTATTATTATTATATTTAACAAATATTATTTCATTGTCAAAGTTGATTATATTATGCCACTGCATTTAGATGCATAAAACAATCTTTAATATGCACTAATCCATTCCACTGTAGCGCAAGTCACTATTAATTAAGTGCGTAAAGTGCAATTCAAATATTTCAAATAGATGCACTTAAATGAGATAATCTCTCATTTAAAAAATACCAACTCAAGAGAATTCAAGAGAGTTTTGTATCCGAGAGGCTTACAACATATTCTACCTCTCTCTTTCTCTCTACCTATTTCTTTCTCATCTCTCGATGCCGAAGGCGAAACTGTATTAAATTCGAAAAGAGCAAGCAGGATAATGCAACGCGCTCGAGAACACTGTGCCGATCACTCGTCCAATTCATCTCATAGCAAAATATGATTTCATAATTAGAAACGAAGCCAGAAGGTAAACCGGAGCTGACGAAGCGCGGTGTTCTCTCTACGGTGCACGTATCCCCGTTGCCAATGGTACCGCCCATCTCAGGGTTCTACGTACCGTTCCGGGCTCCACGTTATCACAACGGACACCCTGGAATCATTTCCGCGTATGTCACTATACGCGTGCACTTTTTATCAGAGATACGAGAACACACGAAATCTACGCTGCGCCGAACGACTCCGAGAAACGCACGCTGTCGGCCATATTTCCACTCTCTCGCCGAGTCGCCGTAGCGGCAGCGTTGAGATTCGCCAGCCAATCGGCACAATCGCCGAACATGGCGATCGCAACGCTTCCGCAGCGCACCGCAGCGAGTGAAGTGAGTCGAGAAATGCACGAATAAACGCGAATAGTGCGAACCAAGTATTGGTTGTCCAGAAAATTCGTACCGACTAACCTATATAATTTAATAAATATATACTAAAATTTAAATCTTCTGCGTTTCAATTTTCCTTCAAAATCGACACGAACTTTCCGGACAACCAATATTAACATATTAATGAAAAATGGAATATTCCTCAATAAAAATATTCGTCGCGATACATGTATATTTTCGCAAATGGATTTCGAGCAAAACAGCATTGATCAAATAACCGACATAACAAATTAATTTTCTTTACGAATATAAAAAACGATAAATCGACCGATACTTAAATTCAATAATCCCGGGAAAAATGATTCATATAATAATTATATTTAATTAAATTAAATAATAGACAAAATTAAATAAAATTATATATATGTAAAATTGACATAATTTATATACAATTATATATAATTAAATATTGTATGTCCATATATATAACATTTTTTCTCGGGATCGTAATATTCGTAATAAAAGTGCAGTTATTGAAACACGGCATGGCTTATCGAGCTGTGCTATAGACAATACGTATATTTGTGCATCCTCAAAACATTCCAACGAAAAATGATTCATCGATATTGATTTGACACTGAATTGATAATTTCACATCAATTTGACATCAACGTCGGTCATTTCTTACTGGGATCCGTTCAAATTTAAAGTCCAAGACTAGAGAGTGTAGATACTATAAAAGTTTTAGAACGCACTCCAGAATAACAAAATGGCTCTAACCAGAGAGTCTGGTAGACTGTCAATTCAATTGTTGAAAAACAAAGCATGTTTGTACACTGCAATGAGATGTTCTTCCGACAAACGTAAGTAACTATGCAATTTTCAATTTGTTCTTCATCATATTTTATATAAATAAAGCTGCTCCACCAAGTACTGTAACGAGGTTAGGATCGCTGTTATTATATAATTAAATTATTATTCTTAAATTAAAATTATTATTATTACTATTATTATATTATTATTATTATATTGTTATTATTATTGTTTATTATTATTAAATTGTTGTTTCATATTCAGTGAAATACACAGTGAAATCTAGCATATAGATGCATTGGAAAAATATATAAAACATGTTGAATATTAATAGATTTATCTTGTAATAATTATTATATATATAGCGAGGAAACTGATCAGTGTTTGTCATCAGCGTTTCCATGGAACTACCTCTGGCAGCCAAACAAATATTCAGAAAAGGAACATGACAAGATTGCCGAGAAATATAATTTGCATCCTAAGGAATATGAACCTAATCTTCCTGAAAAATGCCTTGGCGACTATCCGAAACTACCCATGATAGGACCAGCTGCTAAAGATCCATACTATCCATATGACATACCGATATTTAGGAAAAATTATCATGAAACAGTGAGTTTGTGTATATAAAAGATTTCTGAAATTTATTTATCATGTTCTTATATATATATATATATCTCTTATTTCCTCCTTTTAGCTACACGCTAATTTTGAAATTATGGGTGAAGATCGTTTCAGCTATGGCTATAAGTACAGAATTAATCCATATGTGGGATCTGCAATATGGCTTGCAACTATAATTATTTTAGCTGGACTCACTTACTTAGTAAATCCTTATTCGACTGTTCAAATAAGGGTTAGTACTCCAAAGCATTTTTTATATCAATGACTATATTCAGCAGAGAAAACTAATCAGTGATTGGTTTAATTATTTTAATACTCTAACAATATATTTCAGATGGAGAAACAGTTTCCCAAGAAGGGTGCAGTACACTATTCATTTGAACCAGCAGATTCGTGAAAATAGGACGAGTAGCCTCGAGTAAATATAATAGATATACATATGAAAAACAGCAGCATAATGTATAAATACATATGAGTCGTAATATATACATATATATGGATAGTATTTTTATTACAACGCATATGTCTTTGTTGCGTTATAATATTTCTGCAAAAATTTTTCGTCACTTGTAACTTTAGTTTCTCTCTCTTGTCTTTCTCTATTTGTATTATAATCTTTAAATTGTATTTTATGAAAAAGCAATAAATTGCTAATTGATACTTTATCATGATTAAATAATTCGTTGTCTATATATATACAAAACTCTTAATCCTAATTTCATAATATTTAATAAAATATAAAGAACTGCTGATATTTTCTAATAAAGCATATTTGCAACTAAAAATTGCATTTAAAATTTAATTGATGAAATGATATTTAAAAGATTTAAACATTTTTTAAATTCATTTCTTCAATTAAGAGAATACTTTAAAATGAAATATCCTATTATTACTATTAAGCTATTATTTTTCATAAATGTTACATATTACATAGATAGGCATCACACATATACACAATTATAAATATTTGGTTCTCCAGTACACTGATTTCTCTTTGTTTGCTTTTATTACGATAAACAAGAACGCACTTAGCTATAAAACTGCAAAAGTACCATCGACTAACACATTTTTATTTCATTTCTTCGTACATTCATTACAAAGAAAGCAATAACATTTGATCCAAAACTCTTTACGCACACAAAACGTCCGTAATACAAAGGAAAGAGGAAAATATATATCTGTGTAAGATATACAAGTTTCGCGAAGTGACAGTAATTGCGTCGACATGGAAAGATCGTCCGAATACAAATTGTATCCTTCGTACCTGTGACGTACACGTCGCGGTATATGGACCGTACTAAAAATACAGATAGAAAAATATGACGATAGGCTACGGAATAAAGTTATACATATGATGAAAACGCGTGTGAGCATGATGTATATTTCATCCGTGTGTTTCTGTTGAAACTTGCCACGGCTATATTGTTACAGTCAAGAGGGACGTCGTGGTGACACTTAGTAATATCACGTACTTATTTGATATGCTTAATCAATTGTTCGCTTTTGTTTTTTTTTTCTCGACAATTGTATATACTTCGTTATGGTGCAGTTTCGTAAATCCTTACGAATGATACATATATATTCCATAAAATATTGAATGGTGTCTCCGTCGTCACATATTCATCTTCTTCTCGACACGTTTAAACGGTCTAAAAAGTACGCCCTGTATGCTTCTGAGAGATATACGAATATTGAATATACGCGTTATCACGAATATATAAGATTCAACGCCGTCAATTAGAGAAAGCGATCGAGGAGAACGTGTCTCGATCGGATCCCTTCTTGCATCGCGATATATGATGTACATTTTAATAAATTCCAAGAGTTGCAATCCCATTGTCGCCTGGTGCGAAGTAGCTGTATTCATATGACACCGAGCCGAAGGGAATTACCTGTTAAATGCAACGAGATATTGCTTATATTCAAAATGTGAGCGCTTGAAACATCGATTTTATTATATCGCTATACTTTCTCTTTCATTTCTCTTTTTACGTTCCGACTGAATTGCTAATTTCTTTATTGACTATTGTTCCACGGAGACGTCCGGATACTGGACGCAAACTTAGATTTGTATCCTCCACATTGAATTGCGCACCTTGAAAAGCCACTTCTTTCAGATTATAATTAACTTTATACTTTTAATTAAAACATCTCTCAACGCAGTTAACAATCGTGATTATTTGAAATGCACGTAATTTGTTTCCTCTGCACTCTGCGTGTACGTCTGTTTTTTACAGGATGTTTTAGAAATAAGTGACAAAATTTTAAGAGCATATTCTATTTATAGTAAGAACGAGAAAAAGATCATATATATGTATGAATGAGTTGGAAAACATTTTTTTATAAAAATATAAATTTTAATATTTTTTTCTAAATTCTTCTTCACTGTCATTTTAGGTCTTCCTGATA
>Ga0157364_1001084_pt1 | contig 22078 bp, 19 predicted proteins | sample AttsexASBM2_FD_111476 | JGI IMG/M metagenome (GOLD analysis project Ga0157364, IMG submission 111476) | Fungus gardens microbial communities from leaf cutter ant in Ribeirão Preto, State of São Paulo, Brazil - Atta sexdens ASBM2 | ecosystem: Host-associated > Fungi > Mycelium > Unclassified ...
TAGGGTAGAAATAGCTAGCACGGACCATGAGTCCAAGGTATATAAGGTAGACTATCTTGTACAGAGCTCTCTATCGAGTTCTCTTGTATTAACCCAATACAAGGTTCACTCTTTTGACCAACCTTAAGGTCTTAAGTTTGTAACAGATAGTGTAATACAATATTTACTATTTTAGATATCTAGCTGTTTTTGTCAAGAATATTGTTAACATTATATTATAGCAAACTTATTTATTAATAATTGGAATATACAAATTACCAGCTATTCTATATAAAATCTTGTTTATTTCTAATATTATTGGTACTGTTTAAATCTGTAGAGTTTAAATTTGTAGATTCCAACTATTATATCTAGTTTTGTTATATAACTAAAGAACTTCATAAAGTTTAGAAATTAAAGAAAAGAACAAAAGTAGTTTACTGAGTTGACTAAAATACTTCATTAGCTTATTTAGCTTGATTTATCTTTTGTATAATATTAAACTATATAAAAAAATCTATACTCTTTGGCCTTCTCACAAGTGAGTTGTAATTTGATTCTAAATTATAGTCTGTAGTAAAATTTAATCACTATAGTACATAAATTTGTATAGTTATTTTTTAAAATTAAGATTTAAAACTCATCTAGATAGTTCTTTACTACATAACTTCTTTGATATTACATTATTTTTTCAAGTCAGTCAACTGCTTTTACAATAGTATTGGTAAAAAAGAAATAGATATATAAGAATTACTTAAACTTTGGCTATATAGTAATAAGAAAGACTCTTGTACTAGACTCTTTTTAAAATAAATATTTAGACCACTTTGTAGCTTGACTACTTCTAAAAAAGAATAAAACTTAGAGAATTTTATTCTAGTTATATATAAATTGATTTATAGACAATCAGATATAAAAATAGTAAATGTCAAGAAAAACTCAATTCATTTAACAGTTACTATAATTTTATAAGAGATACATTGAGTTTAAAACAATATAAGAATGTTTGAAGTATAACAATGTTGGTAAGAAAAGAAAGTCTCAAAGATAATAGTAAAAGAAATATATTTGCAAATATAAAAATAAAATTTAATACTAGAGTTCACAGATCTTAGAATTAAATTATAAAACTAATAAAGATGTTATTGGTATTAACTTCTAAAATATACTAATATTTAGCTACTTTTCTTAGATAATACTATTTAGAAGTCTAAAACTTTGTCAATATTAATAGGGTTTATAAGGTAATATTTAAGATAAGTATTATTTAAAAAACAAGAAGAAATATTAAAATATAAAGATAAGAAATCTAAGATTACTAGACTAATAATATTTTGAAGTTTTTAAAAGAAAAATTCTATTTTACTATCAAAACAAAGTTCATAAAGATTAGCAAAGTTTTTAGAGAACAAAATAAGAATTTCTAAATATTATGTAAGTATATTTTAATATAATAGAACAACACTAACATAATTAAGAAATAATTATATTTAAATGGTCAGAAACTTAAATAAAAGCATTTAGAAAGTTAGCTAAAAAAGAGAAAAAATTTACAGTAATAATAGGTAAAACAAAATAGTATTAGAATACTAAACAATATATATATAATAGAATTTGACAGTAAAGAATAATAAAGCTAGCTTAATAAATATCAATGTTCAAAGTTATTAACTAATAGAAGATGGTAATTTCATAAAATTCAGTATAAGTATTAGTATGCTAAAATTTTGTGTGAGAACTAGTCTTTTTATAAGAATTTGATTTCAAAAAGATATTTAAATTACTTTCCAAATTCAGTTATTATAATGATGAAAAGTAAGAGATAAAAAAGATCTTAAACAGCTATTGTTATTACAAGAAATATTAGTATTTAATTAGGTTTAGAAGTAAACTCAGAAAAGAATACTATAGATATATTTCATTATTTCAACTTTATAACTTTATAGTTTATTACTAACTCTATTGTTTTCTACTTTTCTTTATATCCTACTACTAGTATATTATGGTATAATCATATTATTTATTGTCTCTTAATATCTTAACTTTAGTTTTTTTTATCTTTTTTATTATTCTAACTACTTTTTTATTTTTTTCTCTAGCTATTTTTAATATCTAGTTCTTATTATTCTTTTCTACTTTTATCTTCCAGTTTAGTTTCCTATTAAGTCCATTTATCTTTTCTATTTTTGTTTCTGGTATATATTTTAGAGTAAAGTTAAATCTTGGCAAATACAATGCTCAGCAAGCTTATCTTCTATTCAACTTTTATACTTTTATAATTACTACTAATATTTTCTTATTATAGATCATATAGTTTCTTTCTATTTCATTAAGAGATTTTAAGAGATAGATTATAAATCTCTATCATTTATTCTTATACTTTATAGATAAAACTCATTTTATTATATAGTGTAACATGTTAACTTCTATTCTTATTTTTTTGTCTAAGTCTAATATTACTAATATTAGTTCTTTTGTAAATCTCTTCTTCAACTCTCTAAATACCTTTTCTTGCCTTTTTATCTAGTTTTTTTCTAATTTTTTTCTACCAAGTTATGTAATAATCTAACTATAAATATAAAGTCTTTAATGAATAACTGATAATAATTAGCTAATGCTAAGAATTTCTGAATATTCTTGACTTTCTTTGAAGTTGGCTAATTTAACACTTTTTTCATTTTTTTTTCCTTTATCTTAATTCTTCTCAGTTTAACTACTACTTTTAAAAATTCTACTTTTTTTTATCTTTTACTTATACTTCTCCAGTTCCATATCATTGCTGGAGAGTTTATAAGTTCAAAAAACATTACAATTGGTTTAAATAAGTTATAAATACTACTTTTCTCTCGTCTTTTTTTTTTATCTATATATTATTATAATCTTATTGTAAGTTCAACTTTGTAGATACTTTTTTTATACTTATATTTTTTATAATATTTAAAATAAGAAGTAAAGGATAATTGTTTTTATTAGTTTATTCATTTAACTATTTATATATTACAACTTAAAGACTTTAGAGTTGGTTAATAAGAAGAACTTTATATTGGGTTAACACAAGAGAACTCAATAAAGAACTCTGTATAAGATTGTTTATCTTATATACTAGAAGCTCATGGTTTATACTCTACTACTTTTGTTTGCTTTAAGGTTAATATATTAAATATGTTATATAACATTATTCCTTTAAAACCTTTAATATCTTTCTATTGAGATCTTATGACTTTGTGACTATATCATGTGATATATGATTGTATGTCAGTAATATTCTGCTAAATCCTAACTTTAAGTTCAGAAAAGAAATTAAAAGAAATTAAAAGAAACTTGGATTCAAAATTTGCAACTCTGATATTTTTTCTCTTTTACTTCACCTAATTCCTTTTTAATTTTCTCAAGTATTCTTCTTCAAACTTTTTATTATTCCATTCATACAATATCTTCATTATATATTTCCCTGATAACTTTTCTCTTCTGAAATCCCTTTCTTTTGCTATATCTAACTTCTTCTGTTGTTTTATTTCTATATTCATTTATAAACCTCTTTTATTGTACCAAATATTTCACAACTCTCTTTATTTTTCTTTTATTTAATATTTTCTTTACTTTTTACTCTTTGACTTCTTTTACTTCTATTAGTTTTACTTTTTTCTTTTTCTGACCTTCACTTATTTTTTGTATTGTATTACTTGACTGACATTTACTACCAGATAAACTCTCATTGAATTAGACAGTTGTAATTTAACTGCATTGGTAGATATTACCTCATCAATAATATATAGACTTATATATTGATTTACTAATTTTTTTGCCAGTCTTTCTTTAAACACTAGATTTTTTGTACTCAATATAACTTTATTTCTTACCTTTCATTCTTTCATTTTCATTCTTTCTTTATTTGCTTGCTGCTTCATTTCTTCTTATGTTCTTTTCAATATTGCTTTTACTTCTTTCTGTATCTTTTTTATTCTTTTCACAAATTCCATTGTTTTCTCCATCTTCTTCTTTTGTCTAATATCTACTCTTATTCTCAATTCTCTTCTACAGTTTGCCATAAACAGAAATATTTTAGTTGTTGAATGTGTTTTGTTGTTAATCACAAACTTTGTTGATACCAACCATTCTAGCCAATCCTTTTGTCTATGATCTATGAAGAATCTTAGATATTGTTCCAACTTCTAGTTTATTCTCTCTATTTGGCCATCTATTTGTAGATGAAATGAGATCAACAACTTTGTTTTAATTTCTAATATTTTATTCAACTCCTTTGTCATCTTTGCTACAAACTATGGTCCCCTATCTAATATTATACTCTCTAGCAATTTATGCAACTTTCATACATTATTCCTGAACAATCTTGCTAACCTTTCTGCTGATGTTTCTTCTGTTGTTGCTACAAAATGTATTATCTTGGACAACCTGTTACAAATCACTAGGATCATATTTTTCCTAGCTATTACTAGTAACTTATTTACTATTAGCATGGTTTTTTTAGGACCTTACTCAACTTTAACTTTCTTACTAACACCTCTATTCTATTCTTCATTTTCTGACACATATCACAACCCTTTATATATTTTCCAATATCTTTTGTTACCTCTGGCCACTAGTAGTTCCTTGTTACTAACTTCATGGTCTTTTACTTTTCTCCATGCTCTACTACTAGTATGTTATAATGCAACTAGATTATCTTCACTCTTAGTTTCTCATCCTTTAGTACATACACTTTTTCTTTCTTCAATATCAACTCTTTTTCTACTTGTTACTTATCTTTTTATAATACTTTTACTAGTATTTTTACTTCTAGTCCCTCTATTACTACTTTTGATAAGCTATATAGCTAATAGTTCTTTATAAATACTTAGTTCTCATTGTTCTTTTCTATGCTTACTTTCCAGTTTAGTCTTCTACTAAATTCATCTGCTTTCTCCATTTTTGTTCTTGGAACATGCTTTAAGATGAAGTCAAATCTTAACAAATAAAGGGCTTGTCTTCTATTCAACTTCTGTACTCTCATAAAATATTCCAAATTCTTATAGTCTGTTCAAACCTCAAACTTATACTTTATACTCTCTATCACAAATAAGATACTCACTGGTTGTGATACTGGGGCTGAATAGTGTTTCAGAGATTCAGTACAAGGGTATGATGACTGACAGATGATGAAAAGTATCAATAGGAATAATTGATGTTGTTAAGTCTGAGGTCTAGCCCTTAGATATAGAGATATATATACAAAAGAGTAATGGTCCGTGTGCAAGCTGTTCCCATCACATGATCAAAACTTGTACCTGATGGGAGCTGTCAGGCTAATTTTAAAAGGTAACTAATTATATCACTATATTGATATGCTTGTATCTCTACCAATACTTATTGCTCTGAGATGTATCATAGATCGTTGGAAATGGATTGATGAGCACTTTCCAATGCAAGTTCAATCGTGCGAATCCGTTCAGCTGTTCATAAGATATTAGCAGATGAAGCTTTTACAGCTACTGATGTCCTTATATCTCAGTCATTTGTTGTTGCTTTTGTACATCCCATATATGTGCAGATAGCCCTCATTTAGGACTTTTCAGCATAATTTAGTTTGTGAAAATCAGTCCACTGGTTGTGGAGATATAAGCTGAATGAAGTTTATGACATCTTCTAACAAGTGTCTCTAGTGTTACAACTCAAAGACCTTAGGGTTGGTCAATGGGAAGAACCTTGTATTGGGTTAATACAAGAGAACTCGATAGAAAGCTCTGTACAAGATAGTCTACCTTATATACCTGGGACTTATGGTCTGTGCTAGTTATTTCTACCCTACCCTAAACAGCCATGTGTATACCATAAGGCCAACATGTGTTTAACATGTTGTATGACATCATCCTTTCAGAACCTTCTATGTCCTTCTTAGTGTCATGTGACTTGTAACCATGTCATCTGATGTGACCTGTCATATGATAGTGTGATCTTTGTTGCTTAACCCTAACCCTAGTTCTAAAAATAGAAAATAGATCGAAAATAAAAATAAAAATTAAGTCCATTTTCAGCGATCTTGACATCTAGTTTTCTAGTCTTTTTATAATTACTAATATCTCCTTATCATGAATCTCATAGTTTCTCTTTATTTTATTTAGAAATTTTGAGAAAAACACTACTAGTCTCCACAGTCTATTTTCACATTCCATAAATAACACTCTTTCTGTAGCATAATTTAATATGTCTACTTTCATTCTCATTTTTTTGTTTAAATCTGATATTATTAGTACTAGTTTTTTTGTAAATTTCTTTTTCAACTTCCTAAATATTTTCTTCTACTTCTCTGCCCATTTTCACTTCTGATCTTTTTTTATTATATTGTGTAAAGGTCTAGCTATTATTGTAAAGTCTTTAATGAACTGATAATAGTAGTTTACTAGTTTTAAAAACTTCTGTATGTTTATAACTCCTTTCACTTTCTCTTTTTTTATCTTTTCTTCTTCTATTTTGATCCTCTTAGATTTGATTACTACTCCTAAGAACTTTACTTTCTTCACTTTCTACTTGAACTTTTTTGATATAGATTATTTTCTACTAACTTTTTCATTACTTCTTTTACTATCTCATCATGTTCTTTTTCTATCTCTGTTTTAATTAAGATCTCTAAGGATTTGTTTATTATAAAATACTTTCTTCATACTTATATTTTCTACTATGTCTGTAATTAAAGGTAAAGAGTAACTAGTATTAATAAGACTAAAAAACATTATAAACTACTTAAATAGTCTATAATATATTTTAAAAGTGATTTTTTATTTATTACTATTAATTATATATACTAAGTAATAAATATAATAAAAATTTATTTTTATATATACTTAAACTTTACAAGATAAATTTAGTAGATTAAAGATAAATAAAAGTAAATAATAATTATTTTTGAAAATATAATTAAAACTATAAAAATCAATGTAAAAGTATAATAAATCATTTTTTTCTTTATAAATAAAACTAATACACTATACAAAAAAAAGTTTGTTTAATAAAATAAATCTATATTAAGGTTTTTCTTAATAAATTTTATAAAAATCTTTTGTTCAAATACTAAAAAAAAGTATATAAAACCAATTGAAAATTAAGTATTTTTTTAATTAATTAAAAATTAAAAGCTTTTATAAATATTAGAAAATTAGCAGTTGTTAAAACATTATAGTTTTTAAAAATAACTATTATTTATTTTTTAGAATAAAAGTTCAACTTATAGTCTTTTACTCTATAATAAAAATACAAATTGTTTTTAAAATATTTTTTAAATTTATTATTAGTCAACTTACTATTATTAGTCAGCTTAGAGAAAAAATTTATTTATAAAGAATTAAATTATTTCTTAAAAGTAAGAAATAATATATTAAAAGAAAATAATTTAGTAAATAAAAATATTAGAAATATATTTGTTTTACTTTAAAAAGCCATAGTATTATTAATAAAGAAAGTTTTATCTTACTTTCAAAAATAAAACTTAAAAGTTTTCTTTTTTACTTATTTTATATGATAACATTTATAATCACATTTTTAATAATAATAATCAATAGTCATTATTAAAATATATACTTTAAAACAAAAATAAAATTTTCTTATTTTTAGATAAAAATAAAGTTTTAAATCTAATTAAAAAGTTTCTAATAATAGTAATAATATAAAATATTATTTCTTTAACTTAATTAAAAAATATAATATATAAAATTCTCATTATAAGTAAAAATTTTATTACTAAGCTTTATATAGAGATTATTTAATATAATAATTATTTTACTAACAAAGTTTAAATTAAAATGTTAATATAATTTGTTAATTTATATTAAATTATATAGAATTAGTATAAAAATAAAAACAATATTGAAATAAAAAATTATTGAGCTGATTAAACTTTGTATTATTAAAAATATTAAAAATCTAAGTTTTAATTTCTTTTGAATTAAAATTAAAACTAAAAGTAAAAATGTTTACAATATAACTAAGTATATTAGTTAATTATTTATTATTATTATTATTATTATATAATTTTAACTGTAAGTAAGTAAAAAAATTAAATTTATTAAATGTTAGATTAGTAATAAAATAATTCAAATTATTATTCACAGAAATAATACTTAGATTAAAAAGAAATAAAACTATTCAAATAAATTCAATAATATAAATTAAAAAATAGTTTATATTGTTTATTTATTATGTAGTTGTAACTTCAAAAAATTAAATAAAATCTAAGATAAAGATAAATATTAATGTAATATATTTTTATTTTATTTTAAACTTCAACAATTTATTATATAAAATATAAAAGCAAACTATGATAGCTACTTTGTAACTATGTACAAATAAATCCAATAGTAAATTTGAAAGAAAATATCCTACTGTTAAATTTGAGAAATAAAATAAAGTAACTTATTGAGTTTCTTCTTAGATTCCAATATATATTAAATTTTTTACACTCATAAAGAATATTGTTATAGCAACTACTAGTTACAAAGATCAATAATCATATAAAGCAATAAATTTCTTAGTAAGATATTAAGTGAGAATCACAAGAGAACTCAATAAAGAGTTTCTGTTATATTGCTACCCTATATATTGTGGTTCATGCTATGAATAATTAAACCTGCCCTTATATTCATACTTCATCCTCATGTCTACCTCATATACTTCTTCTATCATATTCTAGGTCTATGACATTACATCATGTGACATGTGATATGACTATAATGTTACATGCCTCTTCATTGTCCAAAATCAAAAACATTAGATAAAAAAAAAAAAATTGTTAGTATTCAGAACACTCTATAACAGATATGATGTCTTGTTTCTATGAAATATTTTCTACACAAACAACTAAAATCTTCTCTAAAGAAGAATTTTAACCCTATATTCACCGATCAGTATATAATTGATGATTACTTTAGTTATTCTTACACATAATAAATTTAAATGTCCTAGATACTTGAGTTAGAACTCTCTTTTGGTATATATAAATTCAAGAAGATTATTATCTTTATTATATAATTCCAAGAAATATTGTTTTTTCAAATTAGATACTTGGAAGGTCATTTTCTAGTTAAAAAAAATGTTGTCACATTTGTTCTTTTTGCTAAATTCCCAAGATGACTTGTAAGGAAAAAAAGATAGAGGTCTGAAGTGTTTGATCTTTATATTCACTATTTTGTAAAGAGATCATTCATATTAACTTGAACATTCCCAAAATTTGATTGAATTGTTAATATTGTTTAAAAAAAACCTTTTCAACTCATATGAAATAGCAGCTATATATTTTTAATATAAGTAAAGTGACAAGTCAAAGATTTTTCTTGCAATATAAAAGAAGTCAGTAATGACAACAATTTTTGAAATACCAGGAATATTAGTAGTCTGGTTAATGTCATATTTAATAGTGATAAGTTCAGCTTCAGTAAATAAGATATTGACTGTACTTAATAAAAGGGTGAAAAGAAACATGATTAGTAAACATATCAATAACTCTAGACCCAGAAGAAAACTTAATATTCAGAAGGTCAAATATTGGTAGAATTTTATTGAACTTATTATTCATATTAATGATAGTTCTTTTGATTTTTGCCTTTTAGAAAGAAGTAAGGGAGTTCAAAAATATTGAGATTAGGCCTAACGACTTCAGAATATAATTATCAGAAAGTAAATGAGCTTTCAACTAAGCTTTACTACTAAGTTTGCAAAAATATAGATAAATGGGCATAAAGCCCACAATCGCTTCAATACCATATCATAGATGTTGTAGTAATTACTTATTACAATAACAAATGATAACACAAACAAGTAAATTTCTTATTAGGATACTACTGACTATTTATATAAGTATCCATAGTCTATGCTACAACTGTGCATCATCTTACTCTAATGTCCATGCTCTGTCCTCATGTCCATTACTCATTTACCATACATCTACCTCAAGGCCACCATGCCGTATATATGTGCCCTGATGTCATACTCTTTAATCTCTATTACCATACATACACTATATGTACACCATAAGAAACCCATATCTCTTGATGTCATCCTAACCCTAAACTCTTTCCAATCCTTTTAGATTTTAAGTCCTTCCAGACCACTCTAGACTCCTTTAGGCTTATGATATTATGTCATGTGACTTCCCAGTCATATGCTCTCTCTCTCTTGTTATAGACTAATAATAATACTACTATTTATATTTTAACCCTAACCCTACCAAAGTTTGTCCACACTTTCGTTTTATAACACATAGAGGGCAATGAGGAGGATACAACTTCTATAAATAAGTTGTTTCTGATGGAGTACTAACCTATGCATAGAGTTACCAAGAATCTTTAAGCATTTGATAGTTGAAATTGCTTTGTTTGCATAAAAGTCAATATGGTGATAAAATAAAACCTTTCTATCGAAATGGAACCCTAAGTATCTCCATATGTTTTTGGGTCAAAAAATAAAATCTTCCAAGACAGAGAAGTCAAGCAAAGATAAATCAAAATTGTTAGTTGTCTTAGAAAAATAAAAAACTTCTGTTTTTTCATGCTTTAGTAAAAATCCTAACTTTTTCAGTAGAAGAGAAGTAATACTATAGCTACAAAAAAAAAAGTCATTCAAAATTGAAAGAGATTTGCTATAGGCTATAAAAAGTCCATTGTCAACAAAAGATAAGATGAACATAGGAATTTTTAAGATTTTTAACTATTTTTTAAGAATATAAAGAATAAAAGATAAATATAAAATAGAAGAGAGAGCCAATCTTTGACACACTCCCATACTGACATTGAAAAAAGAAAAAGAGAAATTATTTCAGAAATACCTAGTCTTTCTACCAATTAAATAGTTGGAAAAGAATCTTTCAACTTTAGGATCAAAACCTGTCTTTCTAAAGAATTAAAGAAAGTAAGCAATAATTAAGGAATGGGAAAAACTAAGCTATATCAAATGTTAAAAAGCTCATTATTTTTTGTTTGACTCATTCTGAGCAGATGAAATATATAAGGGCAACTCTCATATTTGCTGTCGACTTTTGTTTTAAACCACTTAATTAACTCAGATAAATAAAATTATTCAAAATCAATTGGAATTGGAGTCTATTGCCTATGACTTTCTCAATGAGTTTATCTAAAATGTTAAGAAGAACAATAAGTCAGAAAGATTTAAGGGAGTCATATGACTCCTTGTTGAATTTTGGGATGATAATAAATATGGATATCTTGAAATGATACAACTAATGACCAAGCTCAAAACATACATTAGCAATATCAATAATCTTTTCCAGACATAATTTGTTTTTGACAATATACTTGAGATGTCTCCAGGATATTTTATCTAGATCTGGAGTCAATAAGTTGTTGTATTTGGCAATATCACTAATGAATTTCTCTCTTGAAAATAGAACCCATTTAGTAGAATGTTTGTTTGAGATTTTGTTTAAAACATCAAAGTTAATATACTAGTCTTGAACCATGTTCAAAGACAAATGAAGCATACTCCAAAGATCTTTAATTTTTATATATAGTCTGCCATTATATCTGATGGCTTCAATAGTGGGAAGTTTATGCTTGTTGACCCATTTCATGAGTTCTCAAGATTCTTTGTTTTTGTTGGTGATTTCTTGGATTTTTAAGTCAAAAAAAGAACATTTGGCATTTTTAACTATTCTTTTGAACTACTTCCAGTTTTCAATATGCTTGGTTGACCTGTATATATCAAGGTTATGCTTATAATTGTTGTCTCACCAGCTCTTGAAATACTTGGTAATATTGACAATCTTTGAATACTTCTTCTATGTTCTCTTCATAGAGTGAGTGAGATTGAGAATACCGATCTCAAGTAAATTACTATTCAAAAAATCACTAGGATTGACTAAATTGATAACTCTAATGAGTTTCTCAATGAATAATTTCTCTTTGTTGCTATTTTTGACAATTATATATTTCTTAGTTTAAAAACGTTTTTTAACAATTGGGATGGTAATGGTAAGAAGGGCATAGTCTGATATAAGATGTCACTCCAGTTGAATCAAGTAATTTCTGAGTTTCTCCAATTCAAATTGAAGAAATATTAGATCAATGACAGAGTTTGAATCTTGACTGTTGTCAGAATACTTAGTAAGAACTCAATTAGTGGGTTCAGAAAGACCTAAGTTAAAAGAGTATGCAATGTCAAATAGTAAATCACTATGAAACAAATGAAAAGAGTAATCAGGATTCTATAAACTATCTTGGAATAGATTAAATGTATATTCAAGACAATTCTTGAATGAAGATAATATTAAAGACTGATTGAGTTTTAAGGATAATATTGATAAGAAAGTCGTTTTTGTAAATGTTTTGAGAGAATATGCAAATTTCTTTTAAAATCATACTTTACCACTGCTTATAGCTGAGTAAATCAAAGTTCTTCTGTTTTCACAAAGTTTGTTTTGATTTTTGTTGTACCAATCACAATTGAAATAGTGTTTCCAGAATAGATATTGATTTAAGTCAGCTTAATGATCTCCTCAACAATTTGCACACTTGAATGAGTATAGACAAGATTCATTCTTTTTTGTTTTAAGACAGAAAGGATTTATTTTCTCATTTACTTTATAACACCATGCAAACTGACAATGATGTTCTGATTCATGCAGTCCATTACATTTGACATATTTCACTTCTCAAATTCTACATAATAAAGTCACATGCTCTTATTTCCAGCAGTTAGTAACAATATTGTTTTCTATATTGAAACATCTATTAATAAGGCTCTTTGCCTTGCTTTCATTTTAAACATTCCAATACTGTGCACCCTACCCTAAATGACCATGTGTAAAACATGAGGTCAACATATTTATATGATGTCACTTTTGTTCCAGAACCTTCTACTTCTTTTTCTTAAGTTCTGTAATCAATGTTGTGACCATACTATCAAATGTGACTAATATGACAGTGTGACCAATCACTTCTAACCCTAACCCCAGTGTTCTAAAAATAGAAAAAATAGAAAATAAATCGAAAAAATAAAAATGAGAAAGAAAATTTAAAAAAACTAAGTTCACTTTCTGTGATTTTAATATTTAAGGCCTGGGCATATAATTTAGGTGGACTCTTATTGACTGAAGATACCTTCAAATTCTTGAAGTATTTGAAGATTTTCTTTATTTCTTTGGGCAATTTGGCAGGAATTAGAAGTGAAAGTTTCTTGATACTTGTTAAAACTGTCTTGAATTTATCCTCTTTATTATTATTGTTCATGGGCTTAGCTTTTGGAGTGTATTTAAAAGAAACCTTCTATCTGAAGAAATTCTTGTTATTGTCAGTATAGAAAGAATTCTATCCTAATGAATAAATTAATGTAATAAAATTTCATATTGTTTTGTCAATATTCTTAAGGTTTTTAATATTGTTGGTCTTATTTGTATTAATACTCTTGTTACCAATATACTTGGTTATTTGATTTAAGAATTTCTTGATATTTTTAAAATTAAAAGAAAGATACTCTATAAAGCTGTAAAGTAAATTTGTAGTCAGTTGCTCTATTAATCTGGATTTTCTCTTTTCTTTGATCATCATACAACAGTTAAAAACTATCAACAGATTTTCTGAATTTCTCATTAGAAAGGTTGTTTAGTCATTTTATTTTTACACAGTACAATTTTAATGTTTTACTAGAAAACATTAAAACTGTTTTCAAGTTAGATTTACTATGAAACATAGTTTAGTTTGTTCTTTAATATTGTTATAGTTGTTAATGTTACAATCATTAATATTTATTATCACAGAGACTGATAAAAAAGTCATTTATATAGGTTTAGAAGTAATTACTGAAATAAAAGAAGTTATATTCTTTATATTATTGAACATTAAAAATTAAGTTTAATAAAAATTATTTTTATTAACAAAAATAAATTGAAAAATAACTAAAACTTAAAAATTTTAATATATAAAAAAATTGTAATTAAATTATTTAGAATTAAATATAAAAATTTTAAATATTAGTATAAAAATTACAAAGTTTAATAAAAGAAACTTAATTGAGAACAAATAAATAAAAAAATATTACAAATTTATTTACTTATACTTTTATTACTTAATAACTAACATTTTAAGTAAGAAAAAAGTGTTGTAAAATATTTTACTTACTAAGTATTTATATTATAATTAGTAGTATAACTCATATAATAATTGATAAAAGATTTTACTTTAACTTTAATATACTATTATTATTCTCTCTATTATAAAACTTACAATTAATAAGTAGTTATTAATTGTTTATACTATACTATACTACTATATATTTTGTTCTTCTAATATTTTATTTAATTTTATAACAAGATGTTAGTTTAACTATGAAAAATATTAGTAAAGTAGAGTAACAAAAGAAATATTAAAAATATTTTGTAAAATATAATTTTAACCATTTTAATCTTTTTTAGCTACTCATGAACATTGATTAGCTAATTTTAAGAAATAAGATAATAACTACATCTATTTTTTATATCAAATATAAGATAAAAAAACTCTTAGTGTTGACTTTATAGTAAAATACTAATAAAAAATATAATAGTAGTAATAAACTCTTAATAGTCAACCTCTTCTTTCTCTTTAACTACCATCTTGCATAATAGTACTTATTAGAAACATTAGGAATAAATTTCTTTCTACTTTAGCTACTTGTACTTCAACATCCAACATGACTTTTTCTGGTGATATAAATATAGCCATTGACATTGTTGATAATTTATTTAAGAAAAGTTACGACAATTATGACAAAGTGAGAGGTTACTTGATAACTTCTAATACATAAAGTCCCAGAACCCTATCTATGTTCTCAAGCGAATATGATGAGGAATATTTTGCCAGAGTTCAGTGCAAAAGTGATAATATGGTAAAAAATGACCAAATCGTCCCATTTGACAGCTCACAGCTAGAATATGCTATCCTAAATAGCCAAAGTAATCAAGTTAGTAAGGCGACTGACTATACTACTAATATAAGGTAATAATATGTGGAATGTGATACATTTGCCCTCAACAACAACGTGGCTGACAACAACAATGTGTTCAATATACAATTGTAATATGATATTAATTAGGCTTTTGATCTAGAATCTTAGGACAGCAACTTTCAGACTATTTTACTTTATAGGTCTATGAAACACTTAGCCTCTGACATCAAAAATATTAAAAAATCTCTTAAAAGAATGTAAAAATACATTCTCAGTAAGATAATTGAAAGTGATAAGGCTAACAATATCAAAGACCTTGAAGATATCAGTAAAGCGGCATGGAGATTCATCTTTTTCCTTTATAAAACTCATTGGAACAACCTCTTCATTGACAATCTGAATACTTCATTAAGGAACAAAGTCAAATCAAAATTTAGTCTACAGGCTATCAAAGAATCAAAGATCAACAAAGAAAAAAAATAGTAAAATCCTCTTATATATCTACTCTTTCACTTCTCATCTTGGTTAAATCACCTAAGGAGGTAAACAAAATTTCTAAATATTTTAAGAAAAATTCCTTTTCTACAAAAAAAATCTTATGCTCAAGTGTCATCTAACAGTTCTAACACAGCTAAAGAAACATTGAAGATTAAAGAAGCTTTTCCTAGTTTTTAAAACAAAAAAATCAAACTTATCCAGAAAATCATTAGCAGTGAAAGCAAACCAAAGCCTTGCATCAACATAACTAGAAAGAGGCCTTCACACAAACAGGACATAATCCCTATGAGTATTGACAATACTAACAAATTTATCAAATAATCTAGCATTTACATCGCTAATATCAATAGAACTCTTAAGAATATCAAGTCAGATGTAATGACTGACTTTATTCGTGTTGAGAACAAGGGTATGGTTATTTCCACCAACAAGATAGCAAACTCTCTCATTGGTATTCCATATTTTTCTGAACAAACCAACACTCATATCACCTCTGACAATATTAAAAAAATCTTAAAAAACAATCATATCTTCAATGATATTGTCTTAGCCTCTAAACTAAAAGTCATCAAAGTGTCTCCTAAATCTAACATAGCCATTGTTTGGATCAACATTTGGGATGCTCAAAGTGGTATGAAAGCAAAGAGCCTCATCAACAGGAGGTTCAATATTAAAAGCTTTATCATTACAATTTGTGATGTTAATATAAACCTAGAAGTACCATAGTGTAAAAACTGTTGGAAATGGAGTTATACGTCAGATGTGTGCAAAATCCAAGGGGTGAAGTATGTCAAATGTAACAGCCCTCACCAAACCATCCATCATTACTAATTTACATAGTGTTGTAAAGCTAACAAAAAGACTAATCCTCCTAGGTTTGAAATCAAACAAGGTGAATCTTGTCCCTATTCTTTCAAATGTTCAAACTACAAGGGCGGACATCAAGCAGACTCTACTAACTGTCCTTTCTGGAAATACAGATTTAACAAAGAATAGCATACTAAAGAATATGCTAGAATTCAAGAAAATCAAAAATAATCAATTCATTCATCTGTAAATAGTAACATAATATGATTATTAAAGATCTAAGAATTTTTTCACAGAATGTTTGAAAAAATAATCTCATCATGAATATTATTTTTGAACTCAAAGTGGAATTCAATATTATCTTTATTCAAGAACTATTCTGGTCAACCATTTGTTCCATATCTAACTCTAGAAATTGTGAAGGAGAATCATTAGTAGAAGTTGTTAATCATCCTAATTGGCTAACTTTCTCTAGATTTTTGAAAACTGAAAGTAACTATCCTAAGGTAGTTACCTACATCAATATCAGACTTATTTCTCTTTGTTTTGCTCTTTGCAAGGATATTATTAACTATAGAGACATTCTTCTAATTTCATTCTTTAACAATAATGATGTTTTATAGCTAATGAATGTTTATTCTGATTCTTTGTATTCAGCTTTGAAGTATCTCAAGAATACTGAAGTTAATATTCAAAATCTGCTGATTATGATGAAAGACTTCAATATCTGCAACAATTTATGGAATCCTTTGTTTCCCCATCATTCCTCTATTAGTGATGATCTTCTTATTATTGTAAACTTATTTAACTTAGAATTGTCAAATCCTACTAACTAAGTTCCAACTGAGTACTCAAACAATGAGCATAATTCAAATTCAGTCATCGATCTCATGTTTCTTCATAATAGTTCAAGTGAATTGGACAATCATTCAATTTATCCTGACTGAAGGCTCTCATCCGATTACACACCTCTAACTATTATCATTTCTATTGTTAAAGAATATATCAACTCAAGAAAACACTCAATCATCAAAGATAGCAAAGAAGAATTAACATTTATCAAAGATCTTACAATATTCATTAGGAATATCAATACATCTAATATGTTAGACGTTGCCAGTTTTAATAGAGCTATCAACAAGTTTGCTAACACAGTGGAAAATGCTTGGGAAAAAACTTGAAAGTTATCAATATCACTAAGCATTCTAAGAGTTAGTAGGATGAGAGTTATAGGTCATCAAAGAGTTTAGAGAATTGGAAACAATTCTGAAAAACAATCAAGAATACAAAATACCAATTCTTTAACCTCAAAATTCAGAAGATTTCAAACAAAAAGTGAGGCTCCTGGGAGCTCATAAATTGGGTCAACAAGTACAAGTTACCAGCAATTGAGATGGTCAAATACAATGGTCAGCCATATCTAGAAATAAACAATCTTTGGCATATATTGCATTCATCCTTTAATACGGCTTAAGATTGATATATAGATAAAGATGTTCTTAACAAAATTGTTTCATTTGTGACATCTACCTAGAATCCTTTCTCAGAAGAAGAATTCACCAGTACAATAGTCAAGTGTAATATTTCATCTACTCCCAGCCCTAATAAACTTACATGAAAGCACCTCAAGCATATACTCAAGGACAAAGTATGCTTAAAGAACATAATCAACATCACCAATACATGTCTAGAAATTGGTTATTGGCCAACCCACTTCAAAACATCAATAACTATTGTAATTCCAAAACCTAACAAAGTGTCATATGATACTTCCAAGTCATTCAGATCTATCATTCTCTTAAACATGTTGGGAAAACTTGTCAAAAAATTTATCAGTGATAGACTTCAATTTTACATGATTTCTAACAACTTCATATATCAGAGCCAACTTGGTAGTCTCAAGTTCAAATCCACTTCTAATGCTAACATCACTTTGATACACTTCATTTGTATAGGATGGGTTAGAAATTTATCAACAAGTACTCTTGCCTTTGACATCTCCCAATTCTTCTCTTTGCTAAACCACTTATTAATCCTCATCCTTGAAAAAGTGGGATTTGACTCAAAAATTGTAAAATTCTTTTCAAACTATCTCATTGGTAAGAAAACACAGTATTTCTGGAACAGCTTTTCTTCTCTATTCTTTAATGTTGATGTTGGAGTTGGATAGTGCTCGGCCCTTTCTTCTATTCTTTCAGCTCTATATCTTACTCTTTTTCTTTACATTCTAGAAAATTACTTTAAAAATCTAAAAATTCCAGTATCTATTTTATTCTTTATAAACAATGGACTCCTTGTCACTCAAAGCAAATCTTTTTTATTCTCTAATTCTCTACTTTTTTGTAATTATAATATTGTTTCAAATCTTTTTTCATAGTTAAATATTCAAAAACTAAAGTCTTTCATTTTTCAAGGTCACATGGTCTCTTTAACTCTTTTCCACTCGACCTTGCTTCTATTGGTGGCTCTATACTCTACCTCAAAGAATCCTGGAAATATCTAGATTTTATCTTTGATAGAAAACTTTCTTTCTCTCAACATATCAATTTTTATTCCAACAAGATGATCTCAACTGTCAAGTATATGAAAATCCTTGGAAATTTGGTCAGAAGTTTGATTTCTCATCAGAAGTGTCTCCTCTATAGGAGCTACATACTCCCAATTGCTCTTTACGGTTTCCAACTGTAGTATTACAACAGAGTTCCTTCATCATATCTGTTGAAGATGTTGGGTAAAATGTAGAGAAGAGCTGCTATATAGATACTAAGAGCTTTCAAAATGTTCCTATTGTTTGGCTTAGAAGCTATTGTAGAGCTTATTTCCATTAACTTCCATCTCCAAAAACTCAGTGGGAGATTGCAACTCAGAGCATACTCTTTTTCAAATAACTACATTCTTCAATCTCTTATGGAACCTAAAACAAATGCATTGTTCAAGCCTCATTTATTATCTCTTAGCTTTCTTTCAAAATGCCAACACAAACTGATCAAAGGTCCAGTTGTTAATATGGACAATTGTTTCAATGAAGTATTTTCTTCCTTTGACCCTCTTAATCCTGAGTTTGTGCCTGGATGTAAAATTATTGACACTTTATCTAGTCAGTTTTCATTTCATTCTTTTAGCAAACGCAATAAAGATAACCTTAAATCCTAAGTTCAACAACTTGATTATATGGCTATCAAGTCTTCGAGCAACCCCTCCCATGCTCTTGTTATCACTGATACTAGTGTCAAGAACAATATTGCTACTTCTATTTCTCATATACATATTTACAACAAACCTATCACCAAAACTCTTTATTATGCTATAAACATTATAAGTACAAAGGCTGAATTATTTGCTATTAGATGCAATATCAACCAGGCTACCAATTCTGCCAGTATCTCAAAAATTATTGTTGTCACTGATTTAATTCATATTGCAAGGAAGATTTTTGATCTTTCATCTCATTCTTTCCAAAGTCATGCAGCCATTATTCTTAAAAAGCTTCAAACCTTCTTCTTGTATCATCAGGAGAACTTGATTGAATTTTGGGAATATCCTAGCTGAAGCAACTGGTCCCTCTATAAAGTAGTCAATAAAGAGACCAAATCATTCAACCCTATCCTGCTTTTCCCTTGCAAGTCTTCATGGGATTTTAGCAAAAAGAACAAATGTGATGATCTCACTAATAGGTGGAAAATGACCTTTCAAATGTCAGATCTGAAAAGAAAACATTTCTTGGACTTACTCAACAATGATAACAACATTATCAAACTATCTTATATTAAAGGCAGATCATGGCTTAAACATTTTGGCCATTCAAGCTCATTGTATGCAAGAGCTACAAGAGCAATTATTAATATTGGTGAATACAGGCTAAGGTTTTTCTCTAGGAAGGACTTTAGTTGTCCATATAGTTTCTATTCCATTAAATCAAGAAGACACATTCTTCACAAGTGTAGAAGATTTAACGAATATTGGAATCTGAGAAGAGACTCAATAAGCCATTTCATCTTGTTTCTTGAATTCAATCCTAATGTGTTTGCTTTTGTAAACCTCATTACTTAATTAGCTTAGAGTAGATCTCTTTGCTAATCTTAGATAGTTTTTCTTTTCTTTCTAGTTTTTATTGCTTAATCCTTTTATTCTCTTTTTCCTTTCTTTTCTCTTATATCATGTAGTTTTTTTTGTCCTGTATGTAGTTACAAAGTGGCTACTATGATCTGCCTATGTACTCCATGTAATAAATTGTTGATTTAAAATAAAATAAACTCTTAATAGTAAACATATGTTATGATTGGTTAGTTTGTTACAAGAAATAATGTCAAAAAACTATTAGTTATTTACATATAAAATTATATAGCAACAACAATAAGAAATTAACTTTCTAGTTAATATATAAGGAAAAATTTTTGCTAAAATTTACTATAAACATCAAACTTAACTATATAAGAAAATAAATGTTAAACATGCAAAAAAAATCTTTTATAGATGTCAAACTACTGCTATGATAAAAATTAAATCTGGTTGTAACATAAAAACAAGTTGAACAAGAGATCTTAAGAGTTACTTTGACTAGAAAATAAGATTATTGCTAAATTTAAGAAAAGGATAAAAACAAGAATACACAAAAATATTAATATTTAATAGCTATGTCTAATCCTCACTAATAGCCAACAATTATTATAAGTAAACTGTTATTGCATTCAAAAAGAAAGTCAAGGTTGTAATATAGTAATATAAGAAACCAAAGCTACTTACAGATACTAATGTTGATAAACTTAAAAATATCCTCTATAAAACTGACTTTTTCAATTGCAAAAAGACTGTTTAACTTGCCAGTATGAAGATAATAGCAAGTTTCAAGCTCTCTAAAAATAAAATATTATTAGTACAAATGTCTAATAAATGTCAGTATTGTCACATTAAAAGAGAAAATCAAGATAAAGAAATCAAATGACTACAAGAATGTTGATACTGATTATCTAATAATATAACAATGTAAGGAACCAAAACTAGTCACAAATACTAATACTGATGAATTAAAAGATACTCTAAAAAAGGTTTACTTATCTGATTATGGAAAGATTTTTGAGTTTACTAAAGTAACAACAGTGATAAGTCTCAAACATTTTTAAAAAATTAAAACTTATATCTTTGATATTTTTAATAGTATTGAGCTTATTGAGTATAAAATAGTTTTAGTAAGAAAATATCAAATAGTTAGAAATATCACTTTAATATGATTATAATTTATAACTTGAGGTTAAACATGTGCACAGAATTAAAAATAACTATACATGAAAAGAAGAATCTTAAAGTCACAATATATATTATACTAATATGGTCATCAATTAAAGATCATTTTTCTGGATAGCTTTCATATCAAAATAATCATACTCAATAAATATATTTACTACATCATACTTTACATATAACTATAGGCCTGCAAATACTCTAACCATATTAATTTCTATATACTCATATATTTTAACTGGACTAGACATTATTTATGCTATAGCATAGCACACATTTGACACTCTTTTGTTTTTGATCTTGGCTTGTTTTTGTGTAAGTATTTCATGTATACTTCTACCTATCTCTAGCTATCCAATGGTAGTCTTTTTCTCAGATTATTAGCTGTCAGTTCACTCACAAGTTGTTTTAACTTCTTATACAGCTTTTCTTCTCTCATACAACTAAGGAATTTCTTAATGACCTATTTATATGACTATAAATTAGCTTTCAATAGGTTATAGAATAATCCTTGGTTATTCTTAAGCTTTAAAGCTATATAACTCTTAGTGTTCACAATATTATTTACTATATTAGTATTCTTGTTTAGTTGAACTACCATATTAAAATTGATAATTTGTAGTTCAAATTCAGA
>Ga0157364_1001085_pt1 | contig 22067 bp, 21 predicted proteins | sample AttsexASBM2_FD_111476 | JGI IMG/M metagenome (GOLD analysis project Ga0157364, IMG submission 111476) | Fungus gardens microbial communities from leaf cutter ant in Ribeirão Preto, State of São Paulo, Brazil - Atta sexdens ASBM2 | ecosystem: Host-associated > Fungi > Mycelium > Unclassified ...
GGCATCTGATAGTGTTCAGGGTTATGGCAGAGCAAGTGTTATGAGATCCATTTTGGTTGGTGGGTACAAGTATGGATGTGAGTAATTTTCATATTGGTATGCAGAAGGATAAGATGTGCCAAATGTGCTGTGATCAGGACCAGTACTAATGATGGTAGGCGGTGCGATGGCTGGAGGTGTTTCGATTGTCGCTGTGGTCATGGATACATCACTCTGAGGAACAACGAAATCTGAGTCGGGGCTATGGTTTACTCGCTTGATAGGTGACAGATTACTTGATTCTTTGATAGATGACACAGTTCGGGACAGGCCGCTGCAAAACGACACAATCATGCCTTGCACTCGTCCAGGGCCATTTTCAGGCCATCCGTGGTGTAGCCCTGTGGAGAAAGTTTAAGACAATGCATAAGAAAAGCTCTCATATTTATCGTCTTCTTGTTCGCCATCCTGATCCCATATCTGTCCGTGGAGAGCCCTGTCGTCAGTTACGATTTGGGAATTTAGTTATCGTATTCTGTCCGAGAAGGAGCCCTTACTGGAAGGGGGACAGGATATTTGAGGGACAGCTCGAAATCAAACAGGTTCCTTTGAATAAAATCCGTATGCATGAGGCGTGACATACAAAGTGTCAAACATGCACAAATATCATTCCACATTGTGAAATTGACATCAAGCGAGCTCTTTCTCTCAGAACCCGCCGCAGCTAGCAACATAAATAATCAGCAAAACCATCATGATTCATATATTCTACCATGTACAATCTTATTTGATAGGTTCCTTGGTATAGAATCAATGAATTCAATGCCACCAGTCAACCGAGCCTTCGAATCAGCTACATGCTAGACACAGATGTCAGAATTTGGTGTAACAAAAGTGTCCAGCTCTACTCACTTTGAAAATGAGTCTTAGTCATTTTCCATCTTTTATGATTTCTGTTTGATTTTTTTTATAGGTTATTTTTTAATTTCCTTTTTTGGACTTAGCTAAGGAATGTGATGTGATGTTACAAATATTCCGATAAGCTCTTCCCATCACAACTGTTACCATCGAGAACCAATGTCTGCAAACAATGATGTGGTTATGGGCAGTGATTCATTTGACTGCCTTTTTCAAGAAGCAAGCAATGGTTATGATAAGATATGAGGTCACTCTACAGTATATAGCACACATGGTCCTAAGACCCCTTCTATATCCTCGAGTGAATGTGAGGAAAGCTATGCTGAAAGAATGGAGAGACTGAACAACATGATAGTTGAGGAAGATCCTGTTGTTGTATCTAATAGTGTATTATCTCTTGGTACACAGGTAAAATTTGAATACGCATCTCCCAAGAGTCAATCTGGTCATGTTAGCAAGGTAACTAACAGTAGCACCTCTGCAAGGCAACAATGTGCCCCAATTGTGGACCCTATCCTAAACCAGCCTGCTGGTTCCAATGTGTTCAATATACAGCTAAATTACGACCTCAATCAAGCCCTGGACCCTGACTTCTGGAATGAAAACTTCTGTACAGTGTCTCTTCATGGTTCAATGGAACATTTAGCTTTGGATGCTCTCAACATCAAGGAATTCTTATCTAGAATGTGAAGATACATTTTAGATAAGTCAATCAAAAGTAATAAGGCTAATGACATCGAGGACTTCAAAGGCATGGGTAAAGCAATGTGGGAATTCATTTCTACAATTTATAAATTGCACTGGGACAATTTTTTCATGGATAACAACAAATTGACTTTCAAAAGCAAAGTCAAGTCGAAATTCAACCTTCAGGCCCCTTCTAAAGGAAAGGAAACCATAAAGCCCATCTTTGTATCAACTCTCCCACCTCCAATTCTGGCAAAATCTTAGAAAGAAGTTAACAAAATTTTGAAATACTTTAAGAAAAACAACAATTCTCCTCAGAAAAAATCCTATGTACAAGCCTCTTCTTCTTCTAAGCAGACTATTACTACCTCTATATCAAGCATTACAAGGGATATGCTGAAACTCAAGGAAACATTCTCTAATCTCCCTAATAAGAAAATTGATCTGGTTCAAAAAGTCATTAACAGTTTGAACAATAAGCCCAAACTAAAAATCAATATGACCATGAAAGGTCCCTCCCACAAGCAAGTCATCATGCTGATGAACAGTAACCTTAGCAAAAAATTCATCAAAGACTCTAGCATACATGTTGTTAACATCAATTGAGCCCTCAAGAGCATTTGGTCCAATACGATAGCCAACTTCATCCAAGCAGAGAATAAAGGAATTGTCATTACAACTAACAATGTCTCCTCAAGTGCTGATTTACAGGAAATCAAGAAATACATCAAAAACTCCCTTTCATCCAATGTGGAATAAATCTTCTCTATTACGATCGATGCCTCCTGGAGTCTGCATGGACATGGGTAAAGGGTATGACGACAACGATCGGCTGCACCGAAGTAGTCTCAGTCAGCGCCTCATGTGGTAGGCATGACATCCTAACCTAGTCCTCATTTTCTCCTCCTTGAATCCTCGTGTATTGTACTTCGTGGACTCTTCATGGATATTCTCTGTACGGTATATATAGCGTAGATACATTCTTGTATCCTTACGCTTTACCACTTATAAACATTCCCTTAACTCCTCTCAAGTCTTGCCTTAGTTGCAACCTGAGCTCCAGCTTAAGGTCGTTACATTCTCCCTAAGACTTCCACAATCTAAGTCCTACCTCAAAATTGTAGGCATTCTATACAACAATGAAAGTTCAAACACTCATATCTTCTCAAATAACATTGAATACATTCTCAAAAGCAACCACATCTTTAACAACATTGTCCTTGTGTCTAAACCTCGTATCATCAAAGTCTCTCCCAAGTCTGACATGGCCATAATCTGGATCAATATTTGGGACACTCAAAGCAGTTTAAATACCAGAAAAATTATCAACAGGCACTTCAATGTTGGAAGTCTTATCGCAACAGTTCATGGTGCAAATATAAACCCAGGAGTCCTGCAATACAAGAATTGTTGGAAATGGGGTCATATGGCAGGGGTATGCTGTATCCAAGGATCTAAGTGTGTTAAGTGCAATGGGCTGCATCTAACTGAGCATTACCAGCAATTTGCCTAGTGTTGTAAGGCTAACGATAGGATCAATCTGCCTAGGCTTGAGACCAAGAAGGACAAACCTTGCCCCTATACATTTAAGTGTCTTAACTGCAAGGGCGATCATCAAGCTAACTCCAATGACTGTCACTTCTGGAAACACTGCTTCAACAAAGAGTAGTATGTAAAAGAATATGCTAAACTCCAGGAAACTAGAAAGAACTTGATTTGTTCAGCTGTGAACAGTAATAACCTATAATTTTTGAAAGCCTAAAAATCTTTTCTCAAAACATCTGAAGAAACAATTTCATTATTAACACGATCCTCAGGGTTTATTCCGACTTCAACATCATTTTCATCCAGGAACCCTCCTGAACTACACTGCATTCCATTCCTAGTTATAACAACTGTGAAGGTGGCCCTTAATGGGGATTGTCAATCACCCCAACTGGCTCACATTTGCCAAAGAACCTATCATGTCCAATGACCACCCAAAAGTGGCCATGTTCATTAACATTAGACTTTCTTCTTTTTGTTTTTCCCTTCACAAAGACATTATTAATCACAAGGATATTCTTTTAGCTTCCTTTTTCAACAATGGCAATATCTTTTAGCTCATGAACATTTATTCAGATTCATCTTACTCTGCAATAAAGTATCTCAAGGATACTGAATGCAACCTTAGAAACCTTCTGATTATGACAGGGGATTTTAACATTCATAATAGTTTATGGAATCTATCTTATAGCCATTACTCTTCCATTAGCGACTATATTTTTGCGATTGCTGATTCTTTTAATTTAAGTCTTTCATATCCTACTGACCAGGCTCCTACTAGGTATTCAGACAATGCAAATGATTCGAATTTAGTCATCGACTTGATATTCCTGCAGTGTGATTCCTTGGAACTAAACACTCATCTTATCCATCCAGAATGGCATCTCACATCTAACCATGCACCTCTAATGATCATCATTCCTATTGTTGAGGAACACATTGTAACTCACAAGAAAACAATCACCAAAAACAGTGATGAAGAAGTCAAGTTCATCAATAAGGTTATTGCATTCTTTGCAAAGGTGGATGTATTGAATGTTGTGAATATATCTGAGTTAGAAGAAGCTATATCAAACTTTGCTAACATCGTTGATTGTTCTTGGACAAAGTACTCGAAGCTTGTCAACATCACCAAACATTCCAAAAGCTAGTGGAATGACAGGTGTAATCAAGACTTGGTGAACTACAGATCCTCCAAAAGCATTGAGAGCTAGAAGTTGTTCTAGAAAACTGTCAAGAGCACAAAAAGAAAATTCTTCAACCTAAAGATTCAAGAAATTGCTAACAAGAAACAAGGTCCTTGGGAGCTTATGAACTAGATCAACAAGCATAAGCTTCCTACTATCGAAACAATAAAGTACAATGGGAATCCTTGTTTGGAGCTAGCTAATCTTTGGCAAGCCCTTTATTCATCTTTTAATTCAGCTCAATTCTGAATAATGGATGAAACAGTACTAAATAAACTTGGATCTTTTCCATTGTCAAAGTGGCTGGACTTTTTGGAAGAAGAGCTTACTCATACTATTGTCAACTGCAGCGATTTATCTGCTTCCAGTCCTGACAAAGTATCATGAAGACACCTCAAGTACATCATCAAAAACAAATCATGCTTAAAGAACATTGTCTTCATCGCTAATGCGTGCTTTGAGTTAGGCTACTGGCCTAACCATTTCAAGGAATCTATGATAATTATCATTCTGAAACCCAATAAATCCTCCTATGACTTATTGAAGTTCTTTAGACCCATTGTTCTTCTTAACACTTTAGGCAAACTAATTGAGAAAGCCATTGGAGAAAGGTTACAGTTCCAGGTTGTCATGAACAAATCTTATTCACCAGAGTCAACTAGGAGGATTAAAGTTCAAATCTACCACAGATGTGGGCATTGCTCTTACTCACTTCATCCATACAGGGTAGATCAAGAACATATTAACCAGCACTCTAGTGTTTAATATCGTCCAATTCTTCCCATCACTAAACTATCGCCTTCTTTCCTTAATCCTTAGCAAAGCAAGATTCAGGCCAAAAGTCGTTAATTTCTTCTCAAATTACCTCATCAATAGGAAAACTGCTTATTCTTGGAATAGTTTCTCTTCTCACCTCTTTGATGTTAATGTAAGAGTGGGCCAAGGTTCAGCCCTCTCCTCCATTCTTTCCGCTTTATATATTTCTTCTTCATATTCTTGAAAAACATTTAAAAAACCTTGATTTAAAAATCTCTATTTTATTCTTTGTTGATGATAGCCTTCTCATCTCACAAGGCAACTCTTTTCAACTATCTAACACTTGACTTTTTAGTAGTTACAATGTAACTTCTAAACTTCTTTCTAGGTTTAGTCTTCTTGTAGAGCACTCAAAAACTAAAGTCTTCCATTTTTCCAGATCTCATAGTGTTTTCAATCCTCCCCCCCCTGATCTATCAGCTATTGGCAACCCTTCACTTGTTCCAAAGGATACCTAGAGATACCTGTGCCTCATCTTCAATAGAAAACTATGTTTTCATCAGCATATTGACTTTTATGCTAACAAAGCCATCTTTACAGTCAAATGTATGAAGATCCTCGGCAATTCAACAAGAGGCTTGAATCCACAACAGAAACACCTCCTTTACAGAAGCTGTGCCCTCCCTATAGCCTTGTACAGTTTTCAGCTATGGTATTATTCCAAAGCTCCTCTTTTATATTCTCTGAAGTCGTTAGGTAAACTCCAAAGGAGATCATATGGCATCAAAGCAATCATGGGTCTCATCCTGATCTACCTACACTTGCAAAAACTTAGTGGAAAATCCCAACTAAGAGCACATACTCTTCCTGCTAACCATATCTTTAGATTGTTAATAGATAATAAATCAGATAATCCATCTCTTTCCTACTCCTTGTCACTTAGCTTCTTAACTAAGCAGCAACACAGCCTCATCAAAGGCCATATTGTTGATATGGATAATAGGTTCAATGAAGTTTTCCCCTCATTCAATCCTACCAATCCTGAATTCCAACTGAGTAACAGAATTATTGACAGTTTTTCTAACTGTTTTTCTTTCCATCTTTCCAGTAAAAGTAGTGACCATTCCTTCAAATCATGTATTCAACAGCTTGATGCCCTTGCTATTGAATTCTCTAACTCCCCGACCAATGCTCTTGTAGTAACTGATACCAGTATCAAGAACAATGTTGCATCATCTATAGCACACATTCACATCCACAACAAACCTGTGGTCAAAACCCTCCACTATATGGTTAATGTTACGACATCTGAAGCTGAATTCTTTGTCATCAGATGTAGTATCAACCAAGCCACCCTCTCACATGAAATCTCCAAAATCATTGTTACTACAGATTCTATCCATGTTGCCAAAAAAATCTCTGATCTTTCCTCACATATGCTCCAAAAACAAGTAGCTCTCATACTAAGAGATCTCAGGGAGTTCTTCAACTGTCATCCTGAGAACGTTATTGAATTCTGGGAGTGTCCAAGCAAAAGCAATTGGCATCTTTACAAAGCTGTTGACACTGACACAAAATAATTTAATCTCACTCTTCTCTTGCTAAACAAGAACTCTTGGGATTTCAGCAAAAAATTGGAAAGTGATGACATCATCAACAAATGGAAGATAACGTTCCAAGCATCAGATCTTAAAGGAAGGAATTTCTTGGATCTTGTCGACAGTGACAATAATATTTTAGAACCCATCTATTGCAAAGGCAGTACTTAGTTGCAATTCTTTAGCCATTCAAACACACTATGTACCAGAGCTACAAGAGCAATTACTAATTATGCCCCAATAGGAGAGTATCACCTCTGTTTTTTTTCCAAAGAAGAATTTAGTTGTCCATATGGTCTCTATCCTATTGAAATGAAATGGCACATCCTTCACAAGTGTAGAAGGTTCAATGAGTATTGGAATCTTTCTACTTAGTTAGGTCCTTTTTGTACCTTTCTTTTATTTTTCCTTTGTTTTTTTTTTCTTTAGTGTTTCAGGCTGTCTTTATTCTATTTTTATTTTTCCTATGTTTTTTCACTCCTTTATTTCCATTTTCATGTTGTTTCAGTTGTCATGTATATAGTTACAAAGTAACTACCACAGTCTACCATTGCACTCCATATAATAAATTGTTGATTTAAAAAAAAAAAAAGTTACAAATGTTCCATGATGTGTCACACTCATCACAGTTATATAACCTGGTGAAATATCATAGAAACTACTAAAAGAACTTAGTCATAGCTTTAGAGTAGGTTTGAGATATACAAACCAACTCTTAGAAGTATATAAAGTAGACTACTCTGTAGTAAAAACTCTATTGAGTTCTCTTGTGCAACTCAATATATAAGCATATCTTTTGCTCTAGCACTTGAGCTTAAGTCTTTTTTTTTGGTCAAAAATTTATTATACAATATTCAAATATAGTTTATGGTAGACTATCTATGACAAATAGCATATAATTTTTGTCTCAGAAGACAGAAACATCTCTTATATACAAAAAAAGACCTTATCAAAATCAATAGAAATCAAAGAGAAATCTAGATAAAGGTTGCTTATAGTCAACCTACTAATTATACATCCAAGTCTACAAACAGACCTATTATACTGAGAATACAGAATTAAAAGAAACTGAGATGAAACTGATAAATTTATCTACAGAAACAGAAAATCAAACCATTTGAACACTTATAGAGGTTCAGAGAGAAAAAAAGGCTATTCTTGAGAAAAGAAGACAAAGGGACTTGAGTGTTCTTTCAGGAAATCAAAAAAGTTCTTAATTGATAGAGATAGATTAATCAAGAGACTGTAAGCAAATCTAGAATAGTTTGCAAAAATGTGTTGATATGTTTCAATCTAATAATAATCACACAGACATTAGATGCACTTTTTAGAGAAGAAGTACTGTCTATACTTTCCAATAGAAGTATGATTAAAGATAACTCTAGTTGCCCTGATACATAATGTGACTAACTGGCTAATATGAGGGAGCCAACTACTACTCTTAGAATAGCTAGGCTAAAGAAGCTTGCAATTCTTGCTTCTGAAAGTGAGGAAATGATACTCTTAAACAGTAGAACAATTAAATGAAGTTTTCTAAGTATATAAGCATGAGAGAATACTCTTAGAGTAAAGAGCATCAATAGAAGCTACTAGATAAAGTACAGCAGCCACTTTAGTGTTAGCCACATCATCATAAACTAGTTAGTACAAGAACCACTCAGCATTGCTTGAGCAGTTTCAGAATTCAATCTTATGATTAAGACTACAAGAGAAGAATAATCTAAGTACAGAGTAGATAGCCAAAAAATAGGCTTGTTTAAAATGGATAGAAAGGTTTATTATCTTGCCAGCAGAAACTAGAGAGTTAGTGATAAAGATAATGTATTGAATGTTCATACTGGTAGCCTTAGCAATACCCAGTCTTATGGCAAACAGCTCAGTATTAGGAGCAGTTATCTGACTAGCTAGAGCTTTAGAGGGCAGCATCTGTTGTTCTAGTCTTTAAAAATGTATGAATAGATAGGTTGATCTACACCAGAAGAGATTTGTAAGTATGAATAAAAATAAGGTGTTATTTATGGGTTGGGATGAATGTGACCAGATTTGAATATGACATCCAGAAAAAACTTAAGAAGTATATTGTTCAAATAAAGTATATGTAGTATTTATCTGTAGAAAAAGTCTAAGAGAATAAGATAAGATCTTCTAAAGGCAGTGATTATTCTATATATCCTAGAATAAATTCTAATCTAGTGGAATAATGCTAACATATCCTAGGAATGATAGTATTTAGATGGTCAAGAATTCTGATAGAAGTATTTATAATATTAGCTATAAACAGCAGAAAATTACTAATGGATAATGGAAAGTATAAGACAATAACTACTTAGTAGTAGTACTTGATAGATTTGAAAGCAGAAGTAGTGGAGTTGAGTTAATAAATATTGCAGAGTTGCCAGTTGTCAAAGATGAAAGTGGTGGACTCTGTTTATTTGAATTTTCCCTTTTGATTTTCATTTCTTTTTTGATTTATTTTCCATTTTCCTATTTTTAGAACTTAGGGTTAGGGTTAGAATGATGTGATCACACTATCACACAGTAGGTCATATCAGATGACACAGTTGCAAGTCATGAGATATATGGAAGAAGATAGAAGGTTTTGGAAGGACAACATTATACAACATGTACAACATGTGTTGACCTTATGGCATACACATGGTTGTTTAGGGTAGGCTAGAAGTAGTTCACACAGACCATTAGGTATTAGTATATAAGGTAGACAATCCTGTACAGCATTCTCTATTAAATTCTCTTGTGTAAACCCTATACAAGGTTCTTTCTTTCAACTAGCCCTAAGGTCTTAAGTTCATAACAGCAGTGGAGTTGGGAGTTTGAAATTTAGAAGGGAAGAAGTCCATAGGTTTAGTAATAGATATTAGTGGTATTTGAGGATTAGAATTTCATGAAGCAGTAGATTTCCTTACAGTAACTTATTTAGATTTCCATAATGTTGTAGTAACCATATATTAAGGTAAATTTTCATAAACCAACTTCTGAGACATCTGCTCCCTGGCTTCCAATTAGGGCTCTAACTACATCTAGATGTCAGAATCATGGAAGTTAAACTTAGTTTTATTTATTTTCTTTCTTTCTTTCTCATTTTTATTTTGGATCTAGGGTTAGGGTTAGGGTTAAGTGTGACATCACAAGGTCACAGGTCACATATCATAATAGAAAGTAGTAGAATGCTCTAGAAAGAATGATATTATTAAGACTACAAGGGGTAGACTTAGTCTTTTCTATTTTCTTTTTCTATTTTCTTTTCTTTTCTATTCATTTTACAGTATTTTTATTTTTAGAACTAGGGTTAGGGTTAGAGTGACAAGGTCACATGGTCACACAACAAGTTACCAACCATATGACAAGTAGAAGGATATAGAAGTTTCTGAAAGAAATGATGTCATACTACATGTAATACACATGGTCATTTAGGGTAGGCTTAGGAATAGCTTGCATGGACCATTAGGTATTAGTATATAAGATAGACAATTTTGTACAGAGTTCTCTATTGAGTTTTCTTGTGTAACCCTATACAAGGTTCCTCTTCTGTTCAACTCTAAGGACTTAAGTCATAACAGATATCATACAATATAATATATACATATTGGTCTTAAGGTAGATATATGGTTATTTAGGGTAGGCTAAGTGTAGTGTAGTACAGACTATTAGTTTAGAGTATATAAAGTAAACAGTTCTGTATAGAGTTCTTTATTAAGTTCTCTTGTGTAAACCCTATACAAGATTCTTTCTTCTGACCAACCCTAAGGTCTTAAGTTTGTAACATTAGAACTCAATTACTTTTCTACTCTACTCTTTAGCCATCCTTGACTGAGGAACAACTTATTTCTTAGTCAAGAAGAATAGCTAGACTCTAGACTTAAGAGGTGTATTAGTTAGATAGGGAAAGTTTGACTATTTGATTGCATTAAAGCTCACTAGTATATTTTAGATATATTACCTTGTGTATGTGCTAGCTAGTCTTGTTTCAAGTAAAAGCCTTGTGCTACAGTATTTACTTATAATCTGTATATATAGAGAAACAACAAATGTTATTTGGATCTTGTCTAGAGTAGAATGACTTTCTTAAGTCAAAATAGTTTATATTTTTCTTAAGGCAATAGTCAGTTGCTAGGTAGTTAGTAGATGGTGTTAGGTGGAACAAGAGGGCCTACTAGCACCTACAGAGATTGAGTTTAGTAGTGAGTACAAGTCTGAGAGTAAGACTAGCACTAGTTCTGTTCTACCTCTTTATACTTTTTCAGTACCAACACTACTACCACCATCATCATCACCCTTACCATTATCACTACTCCCACAATACAATATGAGTCAACACAGCTCAATCAATTACAAACAGATTATTTAGTAGTAGCAGTAGTAGTTGGTAGTAATATAGGTGCAAATTCAGTCCTTGCTAACAGCAACAGGAGGATCTAATACAGGGTCTAATATAGAGATGGCCAAGCTACTAGTATCTAGTGGAGAAGTAAAGAAGGTTAGGGAATTTATTACAGTATACAGATTATATTTAAGAATGAAAATGAGAGAAGCAGCAGCGAAGGAACAAATATAATGGATACTATTATATGTACAGAATAAATCAGCAGATGTATAGGAGAAGAACTTGGTGGAATATTTGGAAACAAAAAAAGTAGAATTCGGATCAGTAGGGAAATTTTGTTGGAATTAAGAAAAGAATTTGGAGAAGGAGATGAAGAAGCAGTCAAAGTGGCTGAACTCAAAAGGGTAGAACAAGAAAGGAGAACTATAGAAAAATTTGTACAGAAATTTAGAAGAGCAGTAAGAGAAAGTGGATATAAGAGAAAAACAATGGTGGAGGAATTCAAAAGAGGAATAAGCAAAGCAATTAGGAGAAAGCTGATGAAGGTAGAAAGGCCTCTAACCAATATTGAACAGTAGTATGAAAATGCCACTAATCTAGATAGATATTGGAGGGAAAGTTGGAGAGAAGAAGAGGGTTAGAGAATTAGAGGCAATGGCAACAGAAGGGAACAGGAAGTATACAGGGAGTGTTTAGACCATAAATACCTCTACCCCAAGTATGGCCAAGAAAGCAGGAGATATAGCAAGTACTGGTAGAACCCACTCCAATGGAAGGGATAAAGAGAACAAATACAGTGGTAGTTAGAAACTCTCTGCAAGAATAAGAATGAGGAGAAAAAGAAATGAGAAGAAACTCTTATGCAATGGATGTGGACAGAAGAAGAAACTGTCATAGCTGTGGAGGATTTGGCCATCTTGTATGGAATTGTAGAAGACAAGGAATTATAGGCCAAGTGAGAAGAATAGGATATGAGAACAACCAGAATATAATGAATGATTTAAATGGGGAAGAAGATCTAATAGTCCTTAATTAGGTCTCAGTAGCTACAATAGATTTGCAATACTCAGTAGAGTAATAGATAATATATCCTGCTATAGTTTGGACAATGGGGACATGCTAAGAGAAGTAACACTGAAGATTGGATTGGAAAGAATTGATACACAAGAAGAAGTAACAGTAGAGACATTGTTAGATAGACCTATATACATGAAAAATGTGGATGGCTTCTTCCATAAGGAGAGACCTATCAAGCATATAGTGGAGGTAAATATTTATTATCAGAGATATAGGGAAAGGATGGAGATAAATATGATTGGAGAGCAGAAGTGGAGTATAATTTTAGGAATGCCATAGCTTGCTTGCCACAATCCTGAGATTAACTGAAGAATAGGCAAAGTAAAGATGATGAGGTGTCTAGAAGAGTATAGAAAGCAGTGGAGGCCAAATCATAGAAAATTAGGATGGGAAAAACAAAAGGAAGAAGAGAAAGAGAAGAGAAGAGAAGGAGTGGAGGAAGAAAGAAGAAAGAAAGAAAAGGCCAAAAAAGAAAGAACAATAGAAGTGAAAAGGTTGGCAGAGAAGTGAGAGATTTGTGATGAGAGAGAAGAAGTGACAAAGTTAGAGGCAGAGGCAAAAGGGCTGGTACAAGTAGATTTATATCTCTGGCAAGAAAGCCAGTGAAATAATGCCTACCAGGAAATTATGGGATTGTGCTATTGAAATAAGTAAAGGGTTTGTACTGAGAAAGGGGAAAGTATATCTATTGTCATAGAAAGAAAGGGAGGAGGTACACAAGTTCATATTAGAACAACTGAGGAAGGATTACATCAGACTCTTGAAATCACCTCAAACAGCATCTGTGTTTTTGTAGGGACAAAAGATGGTAGAAAGCATATGGTATAGAACTATAGGTATCTTAACAAATAGACTATTAAAAATAATTACCTCTGCCTCTTATTTTGGACATTGTAGAAAATATTGGCACTAAGAAAGTATTTACAAAGCTGGACTTACAATGAGGTTATAATAATGTACAGATAAAGAAGGAAGACAAGTGGAAGATAGCATTTACAACTCCAGAAGGATTATTTGAACTTACAGTGATGTTTTTTGGACTAACAAACTTACCTGCAATGTTTCAGACTATGATGAACAAAATTCTGTAGGATCTCATCAACACTGGAGAAGTAGCAAGCTTCATAGACAATGTAATAGTTGGAACAGAGAAAGAAGAAGGGCATGACAAAGTAGTAGAAGAGGTAGTAAGAAGATTAGTAGAGAACAATTTATATGTGAAGCCAGAGAAGTATAAGCGGAAGGCAAAAGAAGTAGGATTTCTAGGAGTAGTAATTGGTCTAGAAGGAATCAAGATGAAAGAAGAGAAGGTAAAAGGTGTATTAGACTAGCTAACTCCACAAGGAGTTAAAGATGTATAGAATTTCTTAGAACTTGCCAATTATCACTGGTAGTCTGTAAATACATTAGATTATGCAATAGGAGGAGTACTATCTATGGAATGTGAGGACAGAAGGTGGAGATCTGTAGCTTTCCTCTCAAAATCTCTAAATAAGACAGAGAGAAACTACAAGATTTATGATAAGGAGATGTTGGCAGTAATAAGAGAGTTATAAAACTGGAGGCATTTATTAGAGGGTGCAAAATTCAAGTTTGAGATCTGGACAGGTCATAAAAACTTGAAATATTTCATGAAAGTGTAGAAGTTAAATAAAAGACAAGCTTGTTAGGCACTTTACCTGTCAAGATTCAACTTCATCTTAAAATATGTACCAGGAACAAAAATGGGGAAGACAGATGGACTTAGTAGAGGGCTATACTGGAAAGTAGGAACTGAGAATGATAATAGTAACCAGACTTTAATTAAGGACCATTGGATTCATAGTTTAACAGAAGTAGTGATAGAAGAACCCAAAGTAAAGATATTAGAAAAGATAAAAATAGCTAGAAGAAGCAACAAAGAGGTAGTTAGAGTAGTAAAAGAGATAAAAAAGGCAGGAGTCAAAGAATCATAGGGAGAAGAATGGCAGATTGAGAGAAAACTAATACTAAAGAAAGGAAAGATGTATTTACTGAAAGATAAAGAGCTAAGAGTGGAGATAATCCAATTGCACCATAATGTGCCAGTAGCAGGACATGGAGGAAGATAGAAGATGATAGAGTTGGTGATGAGAAATTATTGGTAGCCAGGAGTAATGAGAGATATAGGACAATATGTAAAGAAATGTGATATGTGTTAGCAGATGAAGAATAGAATAGAAGTACTGGCAGGAAATTTGAAGTTAAGTGAAGTACTAGAGAAACTATGGACATACCTGACAGTGGACTTTATTACAAAGTTGCTGTTAGTAGCTAGGAAAGATACAATCTTGGTAGTTTGCAATAAGTTGTCCAAAATAACACATTTTGTGGCAACAATAGAAGAAATATCAACAGAGGGACTGACAAGGTTGTTTAGAAATAATATATAGAAGTTATATGGATTGCCAGAGAGTGTAGTGTCAGATAGGTGACCATAGTTTGTAGCAAAGTTAACTAAGGAGTTGAATAGAATATTGGGAATTAAAATAAAGTTATCAACAGCATTTCATCTTCAAACAGATGGCCAGATAGAGGGAATGAACCAAGAACTAGAGCAATATCTAAGATTCTTTGTCAATTACAGGCAAAAGAATTGGACAGAATGGCTAGTATCAGCAGAGTTTACTAATTAACAACAAGGTACATTCAGCAAAAAAAGTGTCTCCATTTATGGCAAATTATAGAAGAGAATTTAGAATAGGGATAAATATTAGGAAAAAATAAAAAATGGAAATAGTGATAGAGTTTGCAGAAAGAATGAAGATAATACAAGAGGAAGCAGGAGTAGTATTAAGGAAGGCATAGGAGAAAATGAAATAGCAAGTAGATAAGAGAAGAAAGAAAGTAGAAGTATGGAAAGTGAAGAATAAAGTAATGTTGAATACAAAAGATTCAGTATTCAAGAAATGGCCAGCAAAGAAACTGGTGGATCAATATATCAGTCTATACATCATTGATGAAGTGGTTTTCACTAATGTGGTTAAATTACAACTGCTAACTTCAATAAGAATTTATCCAGTGGTAAATATCAGTTGAGTAGTATAATATAGGGAACAAGTAGAGAGACAGAAGGTGGAAGAAGTGAAACTGATAGAAGTTGAAGAAGTTGAAGAATATAAAATAGAAAAAATACTAAATAAAAGAAAAATAAGAGGGATTATGAAATATTTAGTACAATAGAAAGCAGAACATGATAGTTGGGAAAGGAAGAAGGACTTAGAAAATGTGAAAGAGGTGGTAGCAGAGTTTGAAGGAAGGGTGAAAGCAAAAGTTAGAAGACAAGAGAAGCTGGACATAGCAGAGAAGAAAAACTTTAGGAAGAGGGAATTACTAGGAAGATATATGGCAAAATTTTTGTATGGGTAGGATGATAGAAAGTTTGAGAATGAATATCTGAAGAGGCTAGAGAGAAATTGGCAAAGATAGAAGTTAGTTTCTCTGAAGAAGAAATCTTAAAAGGAGAATGATATTAAAATCATAGAAGTTGAACTTAGTTTTATTTATTTTCTTTCTTTCTTTCTCATTTTTATTTTGGATCTAGGGTTAGAGTTAAGTGTGATATCACAAGGTCATAGATTATGTGTCATAATAGAAAGCAGTAGAAGGCTCTAGAAAAAATGATATTATATAGTATGATATACATATGTTGGCCTTAAGATAGATATATGGTCATTTAGGGTAGGCTAAGTGTAGTATAGCACAAACTATTAGTCTAGGGTATATAAAGTAGATACTCCTGTACAGATTTCTCTATTGAGTTCTCTTGTGTAAACTCTATACAAGGTTTTTTCTTTTAACTAACCTTAAGATCTTAAGTTTTTATACTTTCGTATTGATGATCATTTATATATGAATCAACATCTTGTATTTCATCTTCTGGTAACTTGTCATCTAGACTCCCAGTTATTCTATTTTCTGGAAACTATCTCTATAATGTTTTTCTAGTTATCTTCTACACTACTACTATCTTAGCCATAGTTCCAACTACAAACTTGGTATATAGAATCCAGTAGATACTATATAGTCTCTAGTCTGAAAATCAACTAAAACTGACTGAGAATTTCCAATACTTTTCTGACTAAAATAATCTAAAGACTCTTTTTACACTAATTCTTAATTCTCCAAAATTATGACCATATGATAAGTAGTAAGCATAACATATAAGTTGAGGCCAAGGTTATCTTCCAAGATTACATCACCAGCTCTATTAATAAGCTTTCAAGCTTGATTTGCAACTTAGATATTTACTTAATCCATGGATTTTCACATTTACTTCCCAGATAAATTTCCATACTTAATCTAATCTCTTCTCTATATGACTAATCATAGATATCTGCTTGAAGCAAGATCCATCTAGTCTTCTGTACCTTCTCACCTTCTGTTAGGAGTATAGTATGAAGTACATATATAGTACCAGCCAGATGTCAAAGCTAAGCTTAACATTGCACACTTTTAGCATAACTAGTTCAGTGGCTGGTCTATTTCTAACACCTTCCTGCTCTTAATATAACTTAAGGTTGTACTTAGTAGTAACTCAAATAGAGTTCAACTCTTATGAGAATCTCAATAAGAAGTCCTCACTATATTTCTAGACTATATATTGTTCTTTATTATATAATTTATAATATCAACTGATACTTATATTAATAGTCTTTTTCAGAATGCTAGAACTCTCTGAAACTTACTCAAAAGTGATAGATAAAGTACTAATGATACACACTTAATAAATAGTATTTAGACCACTTAAAAGGAAAGGTATATCAGCTTGTATACAAACTATTACTATTTTATAAAAATACTCAACAATATCAATTTTTATCTTTTTATTATTGACATTATTATTGAACTTCTGAATTACTCTTAAACCTCTGAGAGTGCATCTAAGGTCTAGATATAACAAATAAGTGAGTAGTTCACTGTCAAGATCACAAGAAGTGGACTTTGTTTATTTTATTTTTCTTTCTTATTTTTCTATTTTTAGAACAGTTAGAGTTAGGGTCAGAAGTGATTGGTCACACTGTTACATCAGTTACAATCTGATGGTGTAGTCACAATATTGGTCATAAGACTTGGGAAAATGAAGTAGAAGGTTCTAGAACAAATGATGTCATACAACATGGATATCACATGTTAACCTCATGTTCTACATATGGTCATTTAGGGTAGGGTGTACAATAGCAAGCATGGACCATTGGTAGTAGTATAAAAGGTAGACTAGTTTGTAAAGGGATCTCTATTGAGTTCTCTTGTGTTACCCAATACAAGGTTACCTCTTAATCCAACTCTAAGGGTTTTGAGTTATAACAGTCACTTTGTAATGGCAAGAAAAGTTTTAGTATTTCTTATAATATGCAAGTTGTATATTAGGATGAAGATGAGAGATGCAGCAGTAGAAGAACAGGTGTAGTGGATGCAGTTATATATATAGGAAGAGTCAGCAGATATCTTGAAAGAAAATATTATGGAGAATTTAGAGAGTGAGAGCTTAATATATACTATAGTAAAAGAATTTCTCACAGATTTGGAGCAAAAGATTGAAGGAGGAAATGATGAGACAATAAAGATGGTGGAGTTGAAGAAGGTAGAATAAGAGAGTAAAAAAATAAAAAAGCTTGTGTATGTTATGGTGTGCTTGGACACTAACATTTTCCTTTTACTTTTATTTATTTTTCTTGATTTAATATTTCTTTTTCTTTTGGACAATGAAGAGGCATATGACTGCAGTCACATGACATATCACATGATGTAAGGTCATAGGCCTAGACTTAGCTAAAGTAGACTAGAAGGAATAAGAAGAATGATGTCAGGGTACATGTATATGGTATGGTGTTCTTATGGAAGACATGAGGGTAAAGTATGGACAACACATAGACTTTAGAGTAGAGTTAATTATTGATAGCATAGACTATCTGTAATTTATATAAATAAGGTAGCAATTCAGCAGAGACTCCTTGTTGAGTTCTCTTATGATTCCCACTTGATATTTACCCTTGAGATTTATTGCTTGTGTCTCTATTAGTCTTTGTAACTAGTGGTTGCTACAAAAGTATATAAGTTTAGAAAAGTAACAAGCAATAGCAGGTATGAAGAGAGGCTATTGATAGAAGAGTTCAAGAGAGAAATGAATGAGGTTATAAGACAAAAACTGATGGAATCAGAATACCCTCCTATAAGTATTGAGCAGTAGTATGAATGAGCAACAAATTTGGATAGACATTGAAGGGAAAGTAAGCAAGAAGAAGAGAGGCTAATGAATAGAAGGGAAACTAAATCTTTGGTACTGAAGATGAACATATCAACAAAAATCAGAGGGACACAATAGTAGTAGTTGCCATAGCTCTAGGTTTGGTCAAAGAGATAGGAGATTCAGTAGTAAATGTTAACAGAGCCTGCTCTAATGAAGAGAGTTGAAAGAACAAATGCAGTCATCATACACCCATAACAACAGTGAGCAGGGTTCATACCAAGATATGACTCATATGTAATAGAGGTAGATTATGGCAGGAACCATTATAGCTACAGAGGTTTTGGATATTTAGCAAGAAACTGTAGAAATTTTGAAAATCATAGGACAGAGAAGAAGAGTTGAGTATGGAGATAATTTGAATGCTGGAAATAGTATAAATGGAGAAGAGAGTCTGGTAGTCCTTGACTAGGCTTTAGTAATAATAGGTTCACAATGCTCTCTAGAATAATAGACAATAAATTCTGCTGCAACTTAGATAATGGGAACATGCTGAGGGAAGTAACAGTGAAAATTAGACTGGAAAGAATTGATATGTAGGAAGAAGTAATGGTGGAAGCATTGTTGGACAGTAGTGCAATAGAGCTGGTTATGAGTTTGGAGTTTGCTAGAAAGCAGGGATTTAAGTTAAAGAAAATTGAAAGACCTATATATATGAGAAACATGAATGGTTCTTTTAATAAGGAAGGACCAATTGAGCATATGGTAGAAGTAATATTTATTATCAAGGATATAGAGAGAGAATGATGATTAATGTGATTGATAGTCAGAAGTGGAGTGTGATTTTGGGAATACTGTAGCTTGTTCACCACAATCCTGAAATTGACTGGAGAACAGGGGAGGTGAAGATGATAAGTTGTCCAGAAGAATGTGGAAAACAGTAGAGATCAAAGTAAGAAAAGTTAGGGTGGTAGAAGCAGAAGGAGGAAGAAAAAAAGAAAGAAAAAGAAAAGAAGTGAGAAGAGAAGGAGTAGGAGAAAAAGAAAAAGAAAGAGAAAAAACAAAAAAGAAAAAGAATGTCAGAAGTAAAGAAAGTAGCAGAAGAATAGGAGATTTGGTATAAAAAAGAAGAAGTAGCAAAATATGAAGAAGAGGTCAAGAAATTGGTTCCTCAAAGGTTCCATAAATGGATCCATGTCTTCAGGAAGAAAGTGAGTGAGAGGATGCCAACAAAAAGGTTAGGGGATCATGTGGTAGAAGTGAGAGAAGGATTTGTGCTGAGAAAGGGGAAGGTGTATCCATTGTCAAGGGAGGGAAGGAAAGAGGTGTGTGAGTTCATTGAAGAACAATTGAGGAAGGAGTACATCAGACCCTTGAAGTTATTTCAAACAGCACTGGTGTTTTTTGTAGAAAAGAAGAGCAGTAAAAAGAGAATGGTTCAGGACTATAGATATTTAAATAAGTGGACTATAAAGAATAACTATTCTTTATCTCTAATTTGGAATATTGTAGAGAACATTAGTACAAAAAAATTATTTACTAAATTAGATCTATGGTAAGATTATAATAATGTATGAATAAAGGAGGGAGATGAGTAGAAGACAGTATTTATAACTCTGAAAGGTTCATTTAAACTGGCTGTAATATTCTGTGGACTCATGAATTCTCCAGCAACATTCCAAACCATGATGAATGAGATCCTATGTGACTTAATCAATACTGGAAAAGTAACAAGCTTTATTGACGACATTATAGTAGGGATAGAGGAAGAGGAAGGGCATGATGAGATAGTAGAGAAAGTAGTGAAGAGGCTGGCAGAAAATGATTTATGTGTAAAACCAGAAAAATGCAAGTGAAAGGTTAGAGAAGTAGAATTCTTGGAAGTAGTAATAGGGCCAGAGAGAATCAAGATGGAAGAAGAAAAGGTGAAGAGAGTGTTAGAGTGGCCAACTCCAAAAGGGATCAAGAATATGCAGAAGTTTTTGGGACTAGCCAATTACTATTAGTAGTTCATCAAATATTTCATGTTCATAGCCAGACCATTGTATGACCTAGTAAAGAAAGATCAGAATTGGAATTGGACAGAGAAGTAAGAGAAGGTATTTACAAAGTTAAAGAAGAGATTCATAAAAGAACTGGTGTTAGCAGCACCAGATTTAGATAAAAAGAATAGGGATGGAAGTTGTTGTGTCAGATTATGTAATAGGAGAGGTGTTATATATGGAGTATGAAGATGGGAAATAGAAATCTATAGCTTATCTCTTAAAATGGCTCAATGAGACAGAGAGAAACTATGAGATTTATGATAAGGAGATGTTGGTGGTAATAAGAGGGTTGGAAAACTAGAGATATCTATTAGAGGCACAAAATTTAAGTTCAAAGTCTGGACAGATTATAAAAACTTAAAAAATACTTTATGAAAGTGCAGAAGTTGGATAGAAGACAAGCCCAATATATGTTGTATTTGTTAAAATTTGACTTCATTTTAAAACATGTGCTAGGAATAAAAATGGAGAAAGCAGATGGACTTAGTAGAAGATCAGACTGGAAGGTAGGAGTAGAAAAGGATAATGAAAATCAGACATTAATTAAAGAACAATGAATTTATAGTATAGCTAAAGTAGTAATAGAGGGACCAGAGATATATATATTAGAAAAATAAAAATAGCTAAAGGAAAGAATGAAAAAGTGGTTAGTGTCAGAATCATGAAAAATAAGCTTAGTTTTATTTTACTTTCTTTCTCATTTTAATTTTAATTTTGGAACTAAGGTTAGGGTTTAAGGTGATGAAGGGGTCACACTGTCACAAATAGTTATATAATGCTGTCACAGTAATAGTCACATAGTTATATGTCATGATAAAAGGAGGTAAAATATTCTGAAAGGAATGACATTATAATAACATGTTATCTACATGTTGACCTTAAAGCAAATACATGGTCATTTATGGTAAGCTAACTGCAGTAGTAGCATGGACCATTAGTTCTAGTATATAAGATAGACAATCCTATACAGAGTTTCCTATTGAGTTCTCTTGTGTTAACTCTAATACAAGATTCTTTTACTTGACCTATTCTAAGATCTTATAACTGTAACAGTTAGAGTAGTAGAGGAAATGAGGAAAGCAGGGTATTGAGAGGAGACAAGTGGCAGGTAAAAGAAGACTTGATGTTATAAGAAGAAAAAACATATGCCAAAGGATGAAAAGTTGAGAGTAGAAATAATCTGGTTGTACCATAATATACTAGTAGTAGGGTATAGAGGAAGATAGAAGATAATAGAGTTGGTAATGAGAATCTACTGATGATCAGAGATAACAAAAGACATAGAAAAATATATAGGCAGATGTGGTATATGTTAAAAGATGAAGAACTGGGCAAAGGTATCAGTAGGAAAGTTGATGGCAAATGAGGTTCTAGAGAAATTATGAACACACTTGACAGTTGACTTCATCACTAAGTTGCCATTAGTAGCTAGGAAGAATGCAATCCTAGTAGTCTGCAATGTTATAAGACGAGTATGTGGACAGACTTAGACTAGGGTTAGGGTTAAGTATTATAATTATTAGTTTACAATGGAAGAGAGATAGGAGATAGGCATGTGACCTGGAAGTCATGTGATAAAGTCTAGAATGGTCTAGAAGGATTGGGAAGAGTCTAGAGATGGAGTTAGGGTTAGGGATAACGTTAAGGGACAAGGGTTTCTCATGGTGTACACATGGTGTGCACATGTACAGTGGAGATTAAAGGTATGACATCAGGGCACATGTAGGA
>Ga0157364_1001087_pt1 | contig 22053 bp, 11 predicted proteins | sample AttsexASBM2_FD_111476 | JGI IMG/M metagenome (GOLD analysis project Ga0157364, IMG submission 111476) | Fungus gardens microbial communities from leaf cutter ant in Ribeirão Preto, State of São Paulo, Brazil - Atta sexdens ASBM2 | ecosystem: Host-associated > Fungi > Mycelium > Unclassified ...
GTGTGTGTGTGTGTGTGTGTGTGTGTGTGTAATATATATATATATATAATATATATATATATACATATATACATACATACATACACACACACACACACACACACACACACACATATATATATATATATATATATTATATATACATACAACAGCAATAACGTCGAGTTACGCAGAGAATTCGCGCGAAACGGCCTTTTACAACGGAAACGGTAATTTATGCCGCGCTAACGTTCTCGCAAAGTTCAAAGTGCAGCTCTTCGAAGCGTGTGCTGCGTGTAGTGTACAGCGCAGAAAAAGCAGGCATTAGCTACCGGCGAACGGTACTTTGACTCGCGGTGCATCGCGGCGCATTAATTAACGTTCGCGTATATTGGACTTAACCTGATTAGTTGACATCGGAGAGTAATTAAAGCGCAATAGTCACGGAATGGACAACGTGACCGCAAAAGTATCAGTTGCGATCAGACGTTTTGCTCCCATTCACGATTTAGTAGCTCCGTTTTCAAAATTGTTTACGCATTTAAAAACGAAGGATCTTTTACAAGCTGAATTTGCGACATGATTCAATAACAAAAAAAGAAATGTTTGGTGTGGAATATTGAAAGGGATTTGTTTTTATAGCATTTAATTTTAACACAACGAGAGATATCAAGTCGAATATTTAAACAATCGTCAAAAGCATACATGAAATGTATTACAAACTTTGCACACGGTTTACCTAACATAAACTTCGAATTTGTGAAAACATTCGCGATTAAAATTACATTTAGCAGCACTTTGTGCGTATATATAATTAACCGTATAGGTGATATGCGCGTTGTCTGCAAATGTGAATTTATTCCCTGGAAGCTCGTCGACTCTAAATAAAAAGCCAAACCGTCGTGGATCATTTGCTGCAGGATGAAGGAGCTGCCTCAGAAGGAGGAAGCTTCCTCCACGTGAGAGAGGCTAGGTGAAACACTCTGGCAGTTTGATTTATGGCCGACGTACCGAGTTATCGCTTTGCCAATAGTGGAAATCGAGGAGAAGGAGCGCGTTGCGAGAAGTCGAGGGCGGAAGAAAAAGGGTGTAGTCGAAGATGAATCGATGAACGCGCGAGCGTTTTTTACTTCCCGCTTCTTTCGCGATTGCTGTTCGATCATTATCCTTTCGACCTTTTCACCTTATATACTTCTCGCGAAAATAAAAAAATATTTTACTGATACCTATCTTAATGTTTTTTTTTAACTGGCTGAATATGTTTACGAATCAGAGGAATCGTCATTTCGAAGATCTTTGGGCAAATGGAAATTTTTAGTCTTATAAAGACTATGGATGCAATCTTATCTGATAAAATATTTGACAACGTGATTTATATATTAAGCAATATTTTAATACGAGCTATCATTTTCGTTGTTCTAGAAAAATTTTCTTGCTACATCAGCTAGACCTCACTACATCCCAATATTTTTTCATTAACATATCGCATGTAATAAAGGAGATTGCAGTGGTTTTCTTCGGAGAGCCCTTTAAACGTTAACTAAAGTGTGGGCTCCATAACGGAACGAAATGGGGCGAAGAGTGGCGAATGAGGGGATGAGAGAAAGAGAAAAAGAGAGTAGCGAATGATAGTAATTTGTTCCACTTTTTTTTCCCGGCGAAACAATCCAGTCGGGGACCGCGATAAGAGCCAATAGCTCGGAGGGGCACGGAAAACGTATTTGCCATTCCTGAAACCACCCTATGTATTCATCTCCGACCCTTCACGTGGGAGCACACGTACCGGTTCACAAGATTGAAGTCAGAATAAAATACGATGGCAGCAAATAGAGTCCGAATTGTGCGCTCTTTTTCAAATAGTCTTTGGTGTTTACTTAAGTACACATGTATAAGTCTCTGATAAAAGAGGATCATAATTCGCTTTAATTTTTTGTATACTAATAAAATTTTTAACGAGATTGATGATATGCTGAATTAATTACTTTTCGAAATGGTTTTCTAATTTAAAAATAAAGTTTTTCGACAAATATTTGTACACAATCGGAAATATTTCAAGATAATAAAAATTATTTATTGAAGAGATTATATTGTATTTAAGAAATTAATATTATATGTTTCTTAATTCTTGATGAAAATATTTTATTTATTGAATCTTTAATATTATCTATAATAGATATTTATTTAGTTAATGATTAATGATTAATTAAATGCATGATTAAGATGATTAAAATGATTGTTTCCTTCCCTTTTTCTTTCTCTATTTCTGTCTTTTAATAGTAAGTATTTAACGAATCTGTCTCGTAACGGAATCATTATTTAAGCTTTCAATGGAGATCGGAAATTGCTTCGTAAATTCTTTTAATACTCGGCTTTTCGTTCAATAAAAGTGCAGTCGTCGGAAGGGCGACTTTCTAGATCGCGAGAAGGTTCCGAGCAACAAGTGTGATTCCAAGAGGATGCTTCGGGATCGTCACTCAGTAATACTCATTGTGGATTTATCGATCCATCGCTCCGCAGCCATTCTCGCAATCGAATGAAAGTAAAACGTCGCGCAGCAACACAACGAATTCATTCGGTGATTCCTTTTATCGGAGATTAAAATGATTAAATCCTATAAACGAAGCTCGACTTCCGTTTTTTAGCACTTTTCATGTCACTCGCACGAGGCGTATCAGTAATTGAAATTCTCGTCGATTGGATCGCGATCGCATCGCCCATCGTTCCGCGAAATTCTCCGACGACGCGGATAAGAGAAGTGTCGAAGCGCGCGAATAAATGCGAATGTCGGCACTCGTGAAGATAATTGTCTGCAATAAATATATATATATATATGTACTCATAAATCGGCCCTGTACGCGGTTGTTTGCAATAAACTCATGGCTCTCTGCAATAAAGGACGTAGACCGTTTTCGAAGGAAAAGCACAGTCGAGGGTGAAGAGTCGTAATCTATTCTACCACCCTTATATTATGGGGGACGATACGTTCGTGACGATCGAGACCCTCCTGTCTCTCTTCATTTCACAGAATTCGATGATTAGTACCATAAAATTTTTTCTCAAGATTTTACGTCTCTTCTGAAAAATCAAATGGTGCGTGCGAGACATTTGTTCTGGGCGACAATTAAAAGAGACAATTCAATAATATCATCTTGATGATTGAAAAGGGAAAAGTACAACATAATTTTAGTTTTGATATTTAAGGATATATATATATATATACACACACACACACACACACACAAATATATGTATATAAAATACGTAATATATAAACTATACGATAAATTAATTAAATTACAAAAGGAGAATTAAATCAAATTAGAGACTTTTTAAATTCGACTCTTCTACGACGTTATATAACGTATATAACGTTTTATTGTTTTTTTTATTTTTCGCTCTAATATAATTTGAAATTGACTTCCGTTTTTCTTCTTTTTTTGCTTTACTAAGCTTAGATTTCAAACTAGAATCCGCAACGAAAAGTGAAGGGTTTATATTCTCGCCGATGTGACTTTATTGCTGCCGCGAATAAACGCCGCGGAACGTATTATCGATCGGCCAAGCTCTCACCTCGTCGTGATCCTGGAAATCCTACCTCTCGCGGAATTAATTAAGGTGTGAAAAATTTTGTAGCTTCCCTCCGGGAGCGCCTCCGTTTCGCCTCCTGCCCTTTCTCTCTTCCTCCCTCTCATCTCTCTCCCACCCCTTCTCCCTTTTACCTCCCTCGTCGTCGAAGGAATTTTCAAATATTTCCGGGCAGACGCCCGATAAATTCTCGGCGTTGGAAAATATTTCCGATAGCCGACCGACAATCCGCCCACCTTGGCCGACCTCCTACGCGAGAAGAGGCTACGGAACGGTCCTGGGAGACGCGCGTATACACATACATGGTCATACACGTGTGTGTCAGTACGTCGGTTTGAATTTAAATTTCACCGTGGATAAGATAAGTCGCGACAGCTCCCTCAGAATCTCTTCTCTCTCTCTCTCTCGCGTGAATTTGCTCGCGGAAAAGAGCAGTCCTAAAGTAGGTACTTAAGTGTGCGTGTGCGTGTGCGTACGTACGTATGTACATGTGGCTCGCGCCACTCGAGCGACTCGTGCGAAGGATCAAGGATCTCTCCAGCTTGATTTACAATTCCATCCTTAACACGCGGCAGCTTCCGTCCGCATCTTTTGAGCGAAGCGCGCGTCTTTGTCCCTTTGGCGTGAGCTCGAGCGGCGTCGAATTTTAAATAAATCTCGTGTCCGCTTTTAGAGCGCGCTCCAGCTCCGTCTTCGAAATCTTGGAGACAGATATATAAAAATATATCATCGTGGTACTTGAAATATTTGTATTTCCAACGTTACTTTTGAAAAATGTATCAACCACCGATTTGCGGACGAGTCTTTCTCGACGACGAGATTTTTTTTTCGGTTGGTGAAAAGCTATGCGTGAGAGAATTTTAAAGATAATAAATACATCGTAATTTTAAAGAATAGTTTAGCTTAATTTATTGCAAATTAAATGGAATTCAAGAATAAATATAGATATTACAATTGCATTCCACTCATAATCTGAATTTATCAAATGCGTTTATAAATTCGTTAACTTCAGCAATATTTGATTATATTAAATCATTTCATCGCGTTGATAATCTCGCTTAAATTCAGTGGGAAAAATTAATTTTTAATCAATTATGTATATGAAATTCGATCGTAAAAGATTTTATCCTTTAAGAAAAATGCTTATTATTTAAAGATTGTCATACCCTCAGGAAAAAAATATAGTTCACTGAGAGAAAAATATTTTGATATTTATAATTATAATTACAGGTTACTATAATTATATATGATTATTGCTACTATAATGTTAGCAATTATAATCATAGTCGGTTATCAACTGCATATATTTGTTGATAAACTATGACTATTAGTAACATAATAATAATAATAATAATTACTATCATATGTCTTTTTCTTTGGCTGTATTTGAATGTAACAAACAAGTCTCCCCATTGGAATCGATATTGTGTTCGGTATTACAAATAACATGATAAATAGATTAAATGTCTATCGCGCCGCGTTCATTATGCCGCATTCGAGCATAAACTAATACGCGCGCTCGTTCATAAATTAATTTGTTCAATGACGAGATTTTAATATCGATGCGTTCATCAAAATTCCCAATAACGAGCGCTCATTACAGCTGATTTTCTTCCACTTTGTGGCGGCAGGTTTGTCACGTTTTGTAATAACGCAAAATAAATTGGGTGGAGATAAAGCGCATACATTATAGAGCGTAACATCATCGCACGATGAATCACTTTCTGCAAAAGTGTCGATCGTAATAATATTTTACATGTCGCGCATAATAATCGCACGCAACGCCGTGCATGATCTCGTCGATCACTCGACATTACTAATAATCGCCATCACAATCATAATCTGGATACAACAACACATATATACGAGCGCGAGGTAACATCTCCTCGCTCAGCTAAATTTAATCGCATACGCCATCGCATTGTATGCTCTTTGGACGATTGCGGCGTAGCAAATGAATCACTCCGGTCGATCGTTAACGTTTCTTCCGCCGTAATCACGGCGGAACGGCCCTCCTTACGCCCTCGTAATCGCGTGTCGTTGCGTGCACGTCTGTTCCCCGCATTACAATATAATGCATCGTGACTGCGCGATGTTGAAATATAAGTTGGTGCGGAAACGATCGATCGCGAAGAAAATATCTATTACGTACAATCAATTTTGTTTTCGGAAAAGAATAACGTAATACGCACACAAATATGGCGATTAAATTAATTTTCATAATTGATATCTCGATCATGTAAAATGACCGTTTGGAGAGAGAAAAAAAATCATCGATTTGAACATCGCTGGAATTATCCCCGGTTTGTTTGCCGTTGCACGTTACGCGAAGGCGGTATATTACGCGGCTCCGCAAATTTTCGCTCTCTATGAAACCGATTTGAGCGCGTGATTCACGGTTAGCGGCGTGACTTCACGCACGTGTTCCTGGCGCGCGTCTTCCTTCCTTTGGCGTTTCGCCAAACTGCGACGTAATGTCGCTGTCGTCTGTCTTTCTCGGCCTTAATTATCGAACCCAATGCGTCGTCGTAAATTCACGAAAGTTCATTGCCGGTGCACGTAGGCGCACCGTGAATTTCCCAACGATTTTCAGATTGCGCGCAACCTCGCAAATGCTGCCGAGACTCGTGTCTGTAACCTCCAATCTTATGGGAATTTGCATGGGATATAAATTTCCTTGAGAAAATGTCGTTCTCGTACTTAGTTGTTTACACATTGCACTTTTGAGAGCGTTAATTCATGAGGCGTATCGCGTTAGTTTAGCGGAGAACATTGAAACATGCGATAATAATTAACGCATCACTTAGATCACAGGTTGCTTCCTCTAGCACCTGCTCCAAAGTGTATTATTATTCCATATACTACTCAGATGGAAAGCGCCATAAAATTAATTTCCGTCGCAGCAATGTGTTATTTTGAATAACGACCTCGTGCTTATTATACTCATTTATAACGTGAGATTTATTATATGTCTCCCTTCCAGAATATGCCCGATTTTCCACGATTTTCTTTCATTTACTACTTCTTCAAACTGGAACAAACTGTGATACTTTGTTGAAATAAAATACAGCTGATAATTCAGACAATATACAATAGTTTTTTTTTAATGCTTTTGAGAATTCTTTAAAATTGAAAAATCTGGATTAATTTTTTTACGACACATACGAAAATTAGAAATATTCTAATGTGGAATAGAATTTAGACAGCATGTAATATAGACATGGATGGCGAACGCGGATTCATCAGCGACGTGGTCGACGCACGTGATTAACTAGCGGTCAGACGAATGCAACGGATGGGATTAGATGTGGGAAGGGAGGAGAGAGGGGAGGTAAAGCTGGATGCTGTGAATAGGAGGATGGATGGACTTGGGCGGGAGCGGTCAGGGATCGAATGGAAGGAATTAAAAGTAATCACGCTCATATTTACGACCGAAGAGGGTCACGCCGACCGCAAAAATGTCACTGCACGCGAGTCGCAGGTGCACGACGCGTTTGTACGAGAATCGGGGGTGTGCAGCACGAGCGAGTGAGGGAGAACGGGGTGGAAATGCGGGGTGAAGGCCGCGTAGTCGTGCGTTAACAAACAATGCCGCAGATGCCGAATAGACAGTGAGTTTCGGAACCCCAAAGGGACAAAATACAACGGTTCGCCGCCCGCAGAGCAAGGTTCGTTGAGAAATTTTCCGAGCACCGTCTATGCGCAACGCAACATGCCACGAATACGAGGCGCGGCTGATAGTCGCTTCGCTGCTGGAAATCCGCTTCTGGGTCGGCTTTCGTAGATAGCTCTCTTCGAGTCGAACGGAATTTTGCTCTCTCGGTCGGCCGGCGTTTGCGTGTCTAGTTTGTTAATCACGGATCTAATTTCTCCTCGGATGTTAAACGAACGGGTCTTGTACGTTCGAGCAATTTCGTATTCCCGTTTCCGTAGACAAAGGCACAGTTATTGACAGCAGTATCTATGTAGAAGGAGATCAGGATCGGTTGTCACGTAACAGTTGATTGTTGATCGAAAAGTTAATAGTTCAATATCAGTATATGACAGAATATTCTCTTCTTTTTTTAACATTGCTGATGTAATATTAAATTGTGTAAAATGATTTTTACGCTAAAGGCGTCGTGTATATTAAGCCATAGTAAGATTGAACTAAAAATCTGACATGAATTATGTTCATATAAATGTTGATACAAATCGGAATTTACTTCCGTATTCCTTTATTATTTATTTCATTCTGATATTTGATAGCTTTAAGAGATTAGAATTTTAATCAATTAAATTCTTTCGTCGTTTTTTTCGCGAAAGAGAAATAAATTACCTATCTATTATACATGCGATCTGCATTCATGCACAACATACATTTTAAGATATTCTGAATATATTATTAATTAGCTTTCTCTAACTTCAGATATATAAAGTTGTGAGTTTTCATTACACAATGAATATATGTTACGAAACTTCGAACGTGTAGATAATGAAATTCTAATCAAAACATGAATAAGTACGATCACTTTTATAAAAACGATTTTGCTGAAGTATTTAAGTATTAAAAATTTTGGACCATGTAGGAAGTTCAAACATAATAAGTGCTGCAAAAAGTTTTTTTTTTAGGAACCAGTTTGAGCGTTCTGTTAATAATTATTTTGATAGCCTAATACAATTATTTTCAGATCTATATTTAGCTAAATTTTTAGACATTCAGTAAAATCGTCTTTCTAAGTACACTGTTAGAACTGTCCTTAACTTTTAAGTTACACAATTTGAACTTAATTTCATGACATTATATTAAATTTTTAATATATTTATAACTAAAAAGTATATTTGTACATGTACATAAAATTTAATGTTTTAAAATTTAATTTACAATTAATTGTAAATTTTTTATGAAAATTTATGAAATTTAATATATTTTTCATAAAATTTTATTAAAAGTACATTTCATAAATTTAATGTATATACATTCACTTATACATTTAAGTAACTACTGTAACTTAATTTTCAGTTAAATCATTCATTACTTTTAATTTCATTCATAATCACGAGCTTCATTTACATGTAAAGGAAGTTCGTGGTTACATTTCTAACAGTGTAGGAAAAAGACTCGTCTTAGAATAATTAATTGTTATATTACGAATCCTGTAAAGTCCCAGCTGCAATTAATACGAAAGTTAGATGTCACTGGCTATATTCGTGTTGATTATCGTGGTACCGAGGTTGATTATTGCGGCGCGCGCGCGCGCACGTGTTCAGTCGTTCCAGAACGATTCTCTGGATCCCAACTCGCGCCTCTATAGGCACTCGTGCCACGCACACGCGTGATCCCGCTGGAGAGTTTCGCGATTACATATCATTATTCCGCATGGCTACTCGAGCTCCAACCCCAAGCTATGTTTGCAACTAGATTACCGTATGCGATCTCCTTCCCTCTCTATCCATCCCTTTCTCTACCAAATGCGTGTTGTATGACCATATGCTCATCTCTTCTAAATTTCTCTCTTCATCTCGTTGGCCCTGTCTTTTCCACCGTTCCTCTCTACCTTTAATCTAACTTTCACTGTTATCTCTAATTATTCGTCAAGTCCGCTGTAGCTACTTTTATACTTTTATACGATTGTTTTTGATACAGACGGTGAAATTTTATCATTCAAAAAAATGATCTTGCAGTTATAGCGAAAATTATCTAAGTACGAAAAATAGCTGAAATAGATAAATTTCTAGCAAATACTGCGATATGTATTGCATTTAATCATATAGATGACAGAGATAGAATTTAGATTTGTGCTATAAATTCTATGCGTAAGATACATAATTTTCTATCAAATACAAAAAATAGCTATAATTTTAGCTGAAGCAGCAAAATATTTTTTTGCGTGATGGAAACGTATCATTGGGGGAAATGATGTAATCTTTATCTTCAGAAAAAAACTTTCGCATTATTGAAAATGTGAATATCAATAATAGAAATATCAATACTGAAAATGGCCAATTTTTTTGATATTACATCGTAAATGCTTCAGTCTGTATTCATAACGGTGGAAAAAAAATTGGTCCCACAATATTGTCAGAAAAAAAGGGATACGCAGTATCTGCGCAGGCGACAAAAAGTGAATTGCGCGCGAAATACCGATCTGAAAGCAGCACATTTATCGAGTTTTTCAATATGTACATTCAATCATACGTCGCTTGATTCACAGATGTTTAAGAAAATCTTTTTGAAATAATAAATTTTTGTGTACATTAAAAAATTACTTTTAAATTAAAATACTGTCTACGAATATCAACATGCGCTTTAAAAGATAAAAAGAGAATTATGATTATTAAATATGTAAACGAAAATAAAATGATATCCGATTAATTATTTCTCGAAATTGTTTATAAGTATTTCACTGGTAGAAAGAATGTCGATAAATTAATGAGTATTATATATTTCGATGCTAGTGAATTTAATCAATTCTCTGGGCTTTGCCAAAATTTCTAATTCTGATTACATTTCCATGTATAAACAGCATAGCGCCAATGACCGGGACCGCTCTCATTGTATATACTCTACCTCTCGATCATTATCGTACATCAGCGTATCGTACATTATGTCGATAATACAAAAGTCAGTTGGTAGTCACGCGAACAGTCGATTTGATATTAGCTTCTACGAATGTTGATGCCGGAATCTCGATACATTATGTAGATTCGACCGTGTGTCAATTCACGCACATTATTCATGTAAGCTTCATATTCGCATTCTTGATTTGATCGAACCAAATTTCATTAAAATCAGTCTTGATTATCACGATTCACGTAGATTAATAAAAAATTTTATGCAACTTTATGAATTCAAACCTGGATTAAGTTTTTTTTTTTTTTTTTAATAAACATGCAAACTTATGCAGATGTTTATGTAATTTATATATAACTCAGAGTTTGTGATTTTTTTTCTCAATTATTTTAATCACGGATAGCAACATAAAAGCTCGAATGTTTTTTTTATATAATCGTGATGATATAAAAAATTAACACTAATAGAAAATGTAAGTAATAAAAAACATGTATAAATTATTATATTTTATCCTTATATTTTTCTCTTTTATTATCTAATTTTATATTGTATTTTAATCTTCTTTGTCATATATAGATAATTAAAATTTATTTTATATAACATTGTTCGGATACACATCTTGTATATTTGATCAAATATACATCAGATTTCCGATATGTTTTCGTTTGGATTGTTCCGTGGATCAGGATTAATTGTTCACAATTAGTTCATAGGAAATTGTATTCAAGAGAGGGATTTGATTCAGGAAGATGCGATCGTGGTAGTTGTATTGATGATGACGCGGATGGACGGAAGGAAAAGGTCCGCGACAAGTTTTCCACGGGTTGTAGAGTCACGAGAGAACGACGCGACGTGCCTTTGGCTAGCATCGGAGGTTGGAGTCGCCACTATTAGATTGAGGTTCGGCGGTGGGCACGGCAGCCGCCGTCGCATCGGTTTACAATATCGTAAATCGCTCGCTAACCAGTTGGCCCCGCGGTATGCTAGGAATTCGGCTGGTACTCTGGTTCTCTCCCTCTCTCCCACTCCCTCTCTCTCTCTCCCTCTCTCTCTCTCTCGCTCTCTGGTCCAATGCTATCGCTATCTATCTTGTTCTATCTCTATATATGTCCAAATCGGGAAGATAGAGAAGCAGAGAGGCGGCGAGAGGGAGAGAGCGAGAGAGAGAGAGAGAGAGGGAGAGAGAGAGAGAGAGAGATGGAGCGGACAGAAATACTCTCGACTCGATGTGGCCGAGAACGTTGGCCGTGCATCGTTCACGAGCCGGCAGGATCTCGGATCCTGCGGCCAAATTCACTGGTAGCGATGCACACTCCACACTCCATCTCTGTGTATGGCAACCGCGTAAAGCCTCGCGAACGCTTCCACGGTTAGTTCTTCATGCTGCCTGCTTTGGCGACCATCGGCGATGACCATGAGCGTCTCGATAGTCGACGTCGCAATGATTCCATGCATACCGCTCGCGATACCACAATAGATATGCGATTAATTCTTTTGTTATGGAAAACATCTAGAGGATATTAAAAAAGGGTGTATGTATGTATATACATAATCAAGATTTGATGAGATCTTTTGATATCATACAAAATTATATATATATATATATATATAATTTTTTTCTGATGTTAAAAGATCTCAAATTTTGATTTTTTTATATTAAAGTATATATTAAATTATATAAAATAAAAGTAAATATATTATTAAGATGATACAAAAAAAGCAACTTGAAATTGAATGTGTTTTCTTATTTTAAAACAAGTATTAAACGCTTGCAATATCCAGTACCGAAGTCGTACGTAACCATCTGACCTGACCGGATTTAACATCCCTAGACGCATTTCAATCGAGGCCGGTGCGGCTTTCGCGAATTAGTACGCGGCAAATAGACCATCAACGCAGGGCAACTCATGCGATTACGCGCCACCGGCGTCCACCTCCCCCAGATATACACACACGGCTAAATTACGTTATTATCTGCGTCAAGGCTTGCTGTCGAGATGCGAACAAGATGTGTGCTTGTGTGTATTGCAAGCGTGGTAATGTATGTATGTATGTGTGTCCATTGCGTCATGCGCCAGCGAGCAAAGCGAAAATTTTGCCGCGCCGATCTGCCCGTGGGCATTCTCCCGCCATTCACATACATTCAGTGATCGAGGGTGAGGTTCGTCAAAGCGGCCCACCTCGTATCGCTTCGAGCGTTTTAATGGGACAGCCAACCAGTCATTTGTTCGAAATATCATTTGATCCGAATTACTATTTTCTAAAAAATTCTAAACTTGCATTCGATAGAACTACCTTCTAATTTTCCTGTTGTGTTCCAATGCATTAATTGGACAATTTTGTTCTTCAAATACATGTAAAGTGTATACCAAAAGAAAAGATTGCAACCATTTAGAAAATTTGCTGCTACAACCAAAAACTGGTTGCTGCAACCATATGAAAATGCTATGCCATATTTTACTATCTAAATTGTTGCAGCAACCAATCATTTTTCAATGCACATATTAAATAAGTACATCTGTGTTTGCTTTGAATTATTTGCAAGAAACGGAAATATTCCCTCAACGATTCTTTAAATTTGAAATGCTGATTTTTATTTAGCAAAAATTTCCTGTTATTTGATAAAATAAAATGTTTTGCAAGTTTAACTTCAAGAATTAACAATGCAATACGTTCTGTCTAATTTTCATAGTAATTTTCTCTCAAAAGTTTCAATTACATTTTACCTATTAAAAAGTTTAACATGTAAAATAGAAAACTCCCAGCAAATGATGATCATCTGTATCTTTACTAAAAACGTTTCTTATACTTATTTTATATTTTCTATAAGAATGTCTCAAATATGTCTTAAATATAAATATGTTCCAAATTTAATGGAAATTTAATTTTTACAGTCTTATAAATAAGATTTAATTTTGCATATATATATATATATATATATATATATATATATATATCACTGAAAAAAATCTGGTTGTATTAAATAAAAATCTAATAGATTCAACCAATATGTTTGTTTGAAAATGACAACAAATCGAAATTCTTGTAGGAATTGTCAGAGATAAATTCTTTCCTGTTAAACGTACTAGAATTTCTTGATAATCGATTTTTAATGATCAAAATAATCAGTTAATGTGTAAATAATTTTATTGTAAGAGACACAAATTTCAGTGTTTGATATTTCACGAGTGTCATTATATTATATTAATACATTTTGGCATAACAGGAATTATCAGGTTTCTGACTTAATTTTTACTGGACTAAAAACTGTACTGTCAAATTTTATTTTTGTCTTTGAACCCAATTTTGAGGATTTGCATTAAAGGAACTATTTCATTAGAATAAATATTGATGAAAAATTTAGAGAGCATTTTTTCTACTGATTTTTTTCAGTATAGATATTATGCACAAATAATTATAAATTATGCAAATTTAATTGTGATAATAAAATTTTTCTAAAAATAATTTCCATCACACAGTTGTGCAGTAATAAAACTTTAGTTTTTCAGTTTTCTCTACTAAAATTAATGTTTCGCATTTCATAGCCACGTAAAGAATATAATATTTTTACATTTAATCTCATAATTTCAAAAGGATATAGAATTTATTCATTATAAACACTTTATTTTTTCGTAAAAGAGTATTTTAGTTTGTGAAAATTATTAACTTGATATTTTTAATTAAAAAAAAAATCATTTCTGAATTCCGTGATTTTGATAATTCATATATATTATCAATTGTTGAATGCTCAAATATCTCATATCGCTGATATTCCTCAAGTCTTCGATTGATTCGCTTTCTCTTTCATTTTCGTCCTGTATGGATATTCTTGCTTCCACGTACTCTACGGCTATAATATCTGTTATGGAGAGGAACGAGAAAGGGAGAGAATTTTGGCGGAGAGGGAGCGCGACCGAGAGTGAGACGGTAACGAGTGCCCCGCCATTTTGAAAGCGCGGGAGCACGGCATAATTACTGCCTTTGTTTCGAACAATTTATATTAAAATGGAAAGCAATCTGCATTTGCAAATTAAATGCGCGCCGCGCGTTTCCCGTCCGCGTTCGCTGAGCTCGAGCCCGGGCTGCGAGGGTGAGGGAGAGAGAGAGAGAGAGAGAGAGAGAGAGAGAGAGAGAGAGCAATAGAGATAGAAAGAGAGAGAGGGGTGGATTATCGTGATGAAGAGGAGGTGGACGGGGTGGTTACCGCGGGCGGCTCGTGTAAAATCAAGCGGAGGCTTCTGCTGTGTTAATTGCGCGCTGGTTATCCATTGCTCTCCGCCATTCCACGTTGTTTCGCGATACCTCCGGCCACCTGAAACCTGCCCCGCGAAACCGAGCCGCCGCTGCTGCTTCTGCTGCCGTTACGTCAAACGATTAACGGTTCATTCGGAGAGAACGGAATGGCAATTGATGGTTTTTAGAAGAGACAAACACAAAAGATTTTCTCATATCGCTAAACGATATTATATTATCGGATTGAGAATCTTTATCTCTCCAAAAAAAATCTGATGTGTCATCGTTCTTTTTTTTTTTTAAACAAAACTGGCCGTTATAAATTTGATACAGAGAAAACTAATTTACAATTTGGAATTAAATGTTTTATTGTAATATACGTACAAAAGCATAAAAAGTTTAAAATTAACAGTGTTAGGATTATTTAAAAATTTGGAGCAACAGTCCATACAAAATGAGAAATGAATTTTCAGGTTTTTTTTTCTCTTTTAAATATTCTTTTTTTTTCCACATTGAATCGGAAACAATTTTATTCGTTACGTAAATTCATTGATTCCTTCACAAGTTTCATGTCATCCGTCTCACTTCTCAACGCTTTGTCATGATACGCGGCTCTACGTGCTGAAATTTTAATATTTGCGAGAAATGTCGGAGGCTAAAGAGACACGCGGAGAGAGGAAGCGCGAATGCGCGGAGGCTGCAACTCACTCACTTGCCGATGCCAACTAATTAGCGGTCTGATCGAGAAAGGCTAATGGAGGTCGTGTTCAAGTCACGGAACATTTCTTGACTCCTGCCTCCTGTAGTTCATGTGAAGGTATACCTAAGATAGTGTAGTGTGTAATGAATACCTGCATCGCGATCCGTTATACAAGTCGAATACAAGTGTGTAAACGTGTAGTTGGCTAATGGCGAACGCGAGATTTCTGCCGCTGGTTGTTCACTCTCTGCAATTTCAGTTTAAATCGACGCGCAAACTTAATAACAACAATATTATTCGCCATATATAAATAATTAAAAATCGTGAAAAACGCTAAGTGCTTTCATAAATTTTTCATCTTGTTTATCAACTTGTTTCTTTATAATATATATATGAATGTATTAGCCATCGATAAAATATTCATATTCTTAAAACATATCACATCAAAATGCTAATTTGGATGATTTATGACATTTTGAAATTATGCATTAGATATCTATTTTGGCAAACAAAGTCGATGACTTTAATATTAAGCGATTCTTCGCGTTTGATATATCCACGTCATATCGGAATTGTTAAGTGGTTCATTTTATCAACTTCCGCCAGTACTAAAAGTTACATCTATTTGAGAATACGAAAAGACAGGAAACTAAAAAATACCATTATATAGAGTAAAACGAGTGAATGAAATATCATCGTTTGGATATCTTTAATATTTAACGCTGAAGAATCTCAACGTGAGACTCTTCGATTTCGTAATAATACGACATAATATCTCGTTAACCTTATTGGCCTCTTTCACTCAGTTCTATGGATAATAAGCACACGTACAAACACTCCAATACACGTATAGACAGCTCCAAAACGTTTCACGCGATAGTTTACACGAGCACTCGATCTCTCCCTGCAGCTCTTCTTTGTTGACCCAATACATTCCCGGGATTATACGGTTTAAGAAACCTCGCGTGCATGCGTGCACGTATGCACGAATATGCACATGTACTTAGCTTCCTGATGCCGCGAGCATCGTGCCCGATGTCGGATGATGCCTCAGGCGCGCTTCACCCTCGAGATTCCTTTCCGCATAGAGAGGAGGAGCGTTCCTTGGGACCTCGCATTCTTTCGCGAGGATCCGGCTTTATACGCGGAAAACTTGTCTCGTTGTGTAGATTTTTCAGCAGTAGTTTAAAAAAATACATATATGTATATACAAACGGGGTGCAGCGCATACCATAAAATGCTCCACTTGTGGAGCAAGAACGGATTAAAAAGGAAGAATTATATTTCACCGGCTACAATCTCATATTGTTAAGAAGAATTAGATATACAATATAGAAACGCGGAAATTGAGGAATGTTATGCGAAATATTTCACCTTTATCCCATTTTGTTTTTCCCTTGATGAATTCAAATTAGACTCATTATTGGAATTATCGTGATGTCAATAATCCTCGAGTTGCAAATGAATGATGTAATGAGTAAAAATCGCGACATTATAAAGCAAACCGAGTCCAAGCGTAGATTTTAAATAACACTTTATGCGAGAATTAATGAGCTTTTTTGGAATATACAAAGTCAGTTAATAGTATTTCAAATAATCGATCGCTGTTGTCGAATTGTCGTCAAATCAACGTCATCCTTTATAGAAATAATTCGCGTATAATTACTGACAGCGAGATTTAGAACAGTGTTACAGAGGGATGTAAAAAAAGGATGTAAAAAAGAAACTCGAGTTACACCGTAGATAGGCACGAAACAAATAAACTTTTCGGCGCTCTTGCGGCGAGACCCATTACTTTTTTCTTTCTCTCCCTCTCACATATTTCTACCCGTTTCGGCCGGTTTTCGCTATTGTTGGTTCTTCCGCATGCAGTAGCTTTCCCGTCGCAAATAAACTACTTTGACGCCGTTGCGGTGAGCCGTGTCCAGAGAGATATACGTTAACAATGAATTCACATTGGTGTGTCTGGGAAACGTTCGCGACCATTCAACGCGTTTTCCGTTAGTTTACCGTCATAATTGCTAAGTTGCGTAGAATCAGGAATTAATACTCGGTAATGATTATGTGAAATAATTTCTCTGTTAATAATTGGCAACCTTACCTTCATGTATAACGTGTTCATTTTTTTATGCAATTTATTGCTAAATGATTGTATTGTCTGTATGGATTCACGATATTTTAGACATCTGTAAACAGAAAAAAGTTAGAAATGTGTCGAAATAAACGAGAATTGACACATCCATGGAATGCCTCTGATTTAAAGGAATATTTCCGATACCGTGTACACACAGAGATGTGTGTTTCAGAAAAAATCAACTATTCGTTATGCCGTTCAAATGGGCGGAATTGAAATTGCAACAATTTCACGTGTTCGTATACTATTTCTATGCTGAATATTTTTCGAAAAATTCGTCAAAGCGATGAATTATTCCGCACCGTTTGTTTTTTGGACTGCTGCGAAAAGAAAAATAGGAAACTGTAGAGGCCAATGGAGCGTAAATTTGAGTTATTTCGAGTTGAAAGCTAAAATGTGATTTGTTAAAGAGAAGTTTGCGATATTTGGTAACATTGAGATTTTATATATACTTTTCTGTATGTTAATACTAAGAATGATATACATAATATTTTTTATTTTTTTTTTTATAACATTAATTTTCAGTAAATTTCATAATAATTTATTAGATATTATATTAGATATTATATGAACAAAAAAATGTGAAATATAGATACTCATTGTATTTATAAATTTTAATCATATTTATTGATTGACTTTTCTATTTCTCTATGTATACTTTTTATTATTATATACGTTAATAAATGTAGCAAAAATTTGGAATTTTGGAAAACTGTTAATCTATTTTTGATAGAAATTTAGATGAATGTAAATATCCTTTTCTGTGCCGGTCTAATTTCTAGGATTAAAAATTGATTTCTATTTTAACTATTTCTAGCTTCTTAATATTGCTATATAAATTGTTTTGAAGAGTCTTAGAAATATTATTCAATTCTTATAAACTCTTAAAATTTTATAGTCTTTTTTTGACCTAATACACATTTATTCTAAATTTACAAGTTAAATTAGACTGATATGTGTATGAAATAACACAAATAAGTGAAGAAATGCTAAATATATTGAGATTGGATCTTGATATTTAATAATATTTCTATTTAAATACATCTTTTAGTTATATAATTTTTCTGTATGTATTTTTCTGATTACTGTTAGACTTGAAATGCAATCATAAACTGAAGCTGAAATAATATCACAAATTAAATTGACGTCAATTGCGTTTCAAGTACGATAGTAATTACCACGCGATTTAATTGGAAGATGTACTTAACATTTAAAGTATTATTACACATCAAAATTTAGCGTTGATTATATTTAATGTTTTTTTAATTATTTATGAATTAATTTTAAATTTTATAAATTTATACGCATTTTATAAATTTATTGCTACAAAGCAATAAAATACTTGGATTTGCGATCACTTTTATTCATTGTTCTTTTCAGTAAGTTAAATTCAATATTTATTAAATTAAAATAATGACACTCTCATGTATTCATTTATCTATGCTCGACTCGTCTGTAACTTCCATATAGATATGTATACACACATATATATTTTATTTAAAAAAATATATGTATTTTTTTAAATAAAACAATTTGCGAAGCATTATTTTCTGCAACGTACAATAAAATCTCATTTTAACATGTATGTATGTCGTGAACGAATACGATTTTATTAATTAAACGAAATTAAACGAAATTATGTTCATCGCCCTGCGTGTCGTTTCGAGGTAATTCGAGGAGATGTGTGCTTACACACATTTGTAGTAATGTGTGCATGCGTGCAGAGGGCAGAGCTGTCTCATTGCTCTCCACGCTTTCCGAAGACGCTAGTAAGCGTAACCGCGAACGGTGAGTCGCGACTGTTGCTCACCTCGTAACTTATAACGCGCCGATTTCACCACAGAAACATTGCACGTGTGAAAGTTAGGACGTCCGGTCTTTTCGAAAGAAAAACTCACACGCGGATATAATTATTGCGCTTTGCTTCGGCGGATTTTCAATCGTTAATCATATCTATTCGGCGAACAAAAGAAAACTTGGACTTCTTTCTGTTGAACATCTTTTTTTTCATTTCAACAATAATAATAATAACACAAATAAATAAAGGCAAGCGAAAAACGATAGAGGTTGGATTTTGGTGCCAATAATACAATATTTCTGTATAAATTATTATACATTTTCTAGTTATTCAAACTGCGCACCGAACACAGTTTTTTAAACAAAAAACTATCGATGCGCAGTTTTTTAAACAAAAGCTGGAATAATATTATCAAATTAAATTGATTGTCAATTTAAAAATAACAATGCTAACATATAAGCATTTTAAAATGTTGCAAAAAATATCAGAAATTCGAATCAAATCAAAATTTGAATCTGGATCTCCCGACTATTCGGAGCGTGCACTTCTTCAGTTCGACCGCCGAGACATAATAATAAATATACTTATTTTATTACTAAGCCACATAATAAAAGTTTTTTAGTGAAAAAATAATTATCCACTCAAATTTAAATCAATCGCAATTATACGTGTACAAGATTGTATAGAAGTTTCGATATTAATAGTGATAGAAGCTTTTACTCTATTTATAATAATAATATTAAAAGCTAGCTTAAATCTATTATCTCTATTTAAAAATTAAACTAGAAGTTGCAAAGTGCAAAAGGTATTATTTTTAAGCTAAATTTTACAAATGTATAGTTCATAGATCACTTATTTAAAATACGCACTAAATACTTTTTCCCCTCCTTTTTTTATTTTAGCTAGATATAGTACTGTATTTTAGCGACATTCGACAATCGCCTAACACGATATTTACGCCAGTCTATATGTGACGATCACTGTCTGCATTATAGGTGTACCCACGTCGCCGTCATCCTGACCTGCCCGAGAAATCCTCATGAAAGACTGGGAACTCAGTACTCAGAATAGCATCGGTATCGTAGACATTTCTTTTTTTATTTTTTCTCTTTAAACAGCCCACTTTACATGGGCTATCTTTTTTTGGAAATAAGTTATTATCTTTCTTCTCTCTTTCTTGTCTTTTACATCTGATTTCTTACTTTTCGATAAAATATAGGCAAAATGTGGTGGTGGCGATAGCATAACGAACAATACAATTGGGATTGGATAGTGGTAATGTAATTATAACGGTGAAGGGTGGAACAAATCGCCATAGTAACAGTAGGCAATAACAATCTGGAATTACTGTCGTCAAACAAAAATCTGCCTCATGTTAATATTGCATAGCTACCTCTTACAATAATAATTAGTTCTTTTTTCTTCAAAATTCTTGCTGAACTCAAAATTAGTTGAACTAGAGTATATGATCATTATATTGTGTAATAATATGACTTTTTAATTCTTTTATAAAAGAACGAAGCATATTTAGTTACAAAAAATTTAGAAAAAAATAGACATTCAAATTTTGTCTTTAGAAAAATTCTTTTAGAATTTATATTCTGAAAGGATAAGTTATATGTTATTTACGATATTAAATATTAAGAAGAAAAAATATGAATATAATGTGATATAGTTGATGGTCGAATAAAATACCACACAATTAGTTAATTAGAAATAAAAAAATAATTTATTTAATAATAGTACGTTTAAGAGGATGACTCTAAGAAAAATCGGAACTATTATCAAATAATTTTATTGATATATTTTATTCGGGTATCAATTCGCTGTATTCGTATTTATCATTTTTCCTCTTAATGTTCTTTAAAAAGACTGGAGTTACAGTTGAATATAATTATTTCCCTTACGTTTCTATTGTATAAATTACAATACAGAAAATAGACAACAGCTCTTGTTACATCTTGTTACATAATTCGTAAGACATACAAGAATTTTTAAAATGTCATCAAGTTAAATTGAACCGGTACTCGATTTCTGTTACGTAAAATCCATCCAAATTGACACGTATAATTCGCAGAATTTGCCGGTCGCTTTAACCGCGCGCGATTCTTCTAATATAATCGTTCTCTATTTCTCTTCTTTTTTTGCTCCTTCGTCGGATTGATTGCGGCAGACGGACATCATCATTGGAAGCCAACAACGACCGATTCCTTTCGTAGAATCCACTAGTTCTTTTCTGTGTCGCTGGTTAACCAGTCGCGTCGCCTCGCCAGCGCGTCGTCGCCGTCTCTGCGTCGAGAGTGGCCGCAACCGCGAATTACTTCGCAATTTCCCGAAATTGCGCAATCCATGCGGGTTAATGGCCGCCGGGCTGCCACTGCCACTGGTACCAGCGAGTGGCCGGGAACAGGTGGGGTAGGAGGGCACGGGGAGGGTACAGAGAGCGGAGGGTGGTAACCGACGAGGAGACCATTAATTAAGCAAAATCATAAACTCGACTCGAGCGTGTGCGCACTTGCGAGTGCAGTTGCATTGAAAAATATAAATGCGTGGCCCGTTACTTTCACGAACCGCCAACCGGAGTACCTTACGGCATAACATTACCGTCGTCGCCGTTCTTTGCTAATCGGTCGGGCTTTCCGTTGCGGTTTGTACGTCATAGAGAGAACCGACCGATCTGATATTATCGGCCACGACACGCTCGAGAAGGCAATTGGGGGTTGAAATCATTTGATTAAATCGTCGAGCGTGCCGTTGGTGTTCACTTCCCCGCTGCGATTATTGTGGAACTGTGCTTGAGTTAAATCCGGCGCGAGCGACCGCAATCGCGAAAAATCGCACGTTACGCATGCCGCGCTTAATTCTTGTACAGCAGGTTGTGTTAAATTAAAATTGTAGATTTATATTTGATACAGAGTGTAAGAGATTTCCTCATATTTCCTTTCATATATATATATATATATATATATATATATATATATATATATATATATATATATACACACAATCATTCTCGCGCGCTTTCTTAATAAATAAATATATGTATTTATTTATATTTTTTTTTTTCTATA
>Ga0157364_1001088_pt1 | contig 22043 bp, 10 predicted proteins | sample AttsexASBM2_FD_111476 | JGI IMG/M metagenome (GOLD analysis project Ga0157364, IMG submission 111476) | Fungus gardens microbial communities from leaf cutter ant in Ribeirão Preto, State of São Paulo, Brazil - Atta sexdens ASBM2 | ecosystem: Host-associated > Fungi > Mycelium > Unclassified ...
GCGATAATCACGGCACAGCGACAGATTCGTTTGACATGCACAAATCAATGATTGATCTTAGAATCCACTGCAATAATCTTACCGGAACGATCATCAAACCACCTTTGTGCAACGTACGTATTAACTGAATCACGCCACTGTCTATGGCAAACGAGATCGAGATTGTAAAGGCAATCGATCGCGAGGAGATAAAGGGCAACTCAGCTCGCTCGACCGCTCCTCATCGTCAATACCTCTCGGAACTCACCGACTCTACGATCGATCGATCAAGCAGCGGGTGCCTTCAATTAGTCGGCGTAGTTAATTAATTTGACTCGATCGCAATTTACATAATTAGACACGCCGAGTGCGCCCTTCAGCTCGAAAGCGCCGTAATTGCCGCATCGAATGCGCATGCTTATGCCGACTGCAACTACGAATGATTACTAAGAGATACTTGCTACCTTCCTGCTTCTGATAGCATGAAACTACTCGACGAATGGATCAAAGTGCGCTGATTGAAACGCACGAAACCGCGGTACATTCCGCGCATGTATAATAAGACGGTGCGGTTAAGTTCGGCGAATTGACAGAGCAAATCCCTGCAAGTATCGTTAATACTATAGCGGCTTCCTAGGTTACACCGTACGTTTCTATTATACTAATACAGCTAAATTGCAAACTATACGGATGTTCGGCGTGTTTTGTACGGTATTTTAACCTTTAATCAATTCATGAACAATTTTACTGAAGTATCTAAAAATTGAAGCACATTCAGATTTGAAAATAATTCTGTCGGACCATCAAAATAATTATGTAAGAAATTCAAATATGATGAGCAATGCTGTAAAGTTTTGACAGTCTAGTAATCAGTTTGACCATTCTACATAATATTTTGATAATTTAACAAAATTATTTTCAAATCTATATCTAAATAAATTTTTAGATACTTCAGCATTGTTTTTTCCGTAAATTCTAATCTAATCTAATTAGCTAGAACAACAAGAATATTAGATTAATATTCCAGTTTAATTCATTAAATAGAAAATTGGTACAAAGTAACAGAACAAGTTTCTACTTTACTTGATTTTCTTCAACTGTTTATTATTTCTAATCGTAATCAATTCATAAACCATACATATAATCATAAAACTATAATTAAATATTCAAAGCAATAAATATTCAAAGTAATGATAAATATAAAAACGCAAATTATGAACACATTATACATAAACTGGTAATATGAACTATAATAAAGTTAAAATCAATTTTCGTATGTCAATGAAATAAACTAGAATATTAATTTAATATTCTTATTGCTGCTCGATTTTAGCTCTAGATAATTAAATTTATTTATTTCATTATTTTTTTTTTAATAAACAAACATTGCTGTAGTTCATTCTTTCCATCTTCTCTTGTAATTGATAATTTAAAACATAATTACTAACAAAGAGGTATTTAATGTTAAAAATTAAAAGGTATAGAAGACTTTTAAAGTATCATTCTGCCAAATATTATTTTAAAAAAGCATTATTAGAATTGCTAATTTTTATATCTAACACATGTAAATCAATTTTTAATTTTGTTAATTACATGAAAATTGTTATAGTCAAAGATAATGCACATATCGTCTATTTTCTTTTTTACATGCACATCTATCAAAAGGAAAGAAAAAAAAGAAAGGAGGGAAGGAAATGTCGCCAAAGCTAACATATTTAATTCCCATCATTCGTCATCTGTCGACGTTGATTTTTCATAAAATACTCCACTCCGTTCGTCACAAAGCGCGGACGTGGCGCATTTGAGAACTTACCTGCTAACGAAAGACGACAATTCCTACGACGTGAGCTGCCCGTTCAGAGTCAGATTTCCGCGGCCGAATTTCCTCGACATGTTTCCCGGGGGCTCGATGATTCCCCGCGACAAAAGGCAAGTCCGAAGCGAATATACTTTGCATCCGCATGGTAGAACTCGAAGAAACGTGCTCGGCTGATGCGTACCTGGAACTTTTCAAGATATACTTCCGCATAAAGAGCTTTTCACGCTGACAATGCGATGCCGTCGACACAATGAGATCAGTATACTATGTCTGAAGGGGGCGGATGTTACATCGTAAACCGCGGCATTAAAATGTCTGTAAGGCTCTGTGGAAAAATGGAGCGAGGCGCGAAAGGTCGATCGATTCATGGCGCAGTTGAATAGAGAATTGTATAGTCGTTAAACCATAAACAGAGTGCCAAATTACTCTTTGTAATGACAGTATTAATAAAAATCTCATACATGTGTGTGAATAATAAATTACAACAAATGGGAAAGCGTGGGTAAAACTTTATGCGTAAATGACTTAAATTGTATAAACTTTTCTTTTCGAAAGAACGTAACATATAAATTGTCGTGTTTGTATACATAATTTGAAATATACTGATAGATAAAAAGATTTTAAAGAAATTTTTTTTAAATTATTGAGGGAAATAACAATTTTGTGAGAGTCTAAAGACCGGAGCACACATCTTTGCATAACGCATAATGCATAAAGCATAAGAGAATCAATCAATCAAAATCTTTCCTTTTATGAAATGAAGGATTTATCGTTTAGTTGATTCTCTTATGTTTTATGCATTAATGCGTTATGCATTATGCGTTATACAAAAGTCATCAAAAGTGTTCCGGCCTTAAGATGTGTAATATTGTTTCTTCTTTTCAATTCAATCCTATCTTATATGATAAAAATAACCGACCGTGAGAAATAATTCACACAATCTGAATCAACTTATATAAAGAATAAAGTCAAAGAAGTTATAAAAAAAAATTTGTATATAAATTATAATATCTAAAAAAATAATATTTTATAATTATAAATATCAAAAAAATATTTTTTATAATATACTTTTTTTTAATCTCCAAAATTAATATTCTATATAAATTACTTTTTGTCTCTATTTAAAGAGATGTGCAGGCATTGACGTATTCGGTGTGAAATGAATTCGTAAAATGCACTGGATGTATTAACTGTACGGCGATCACAAGACTAATTTTTCAAATATCTTCCGTACATTTATTATAGTTTCTTGAAATATGATAATTTTATCTATATAAGCAATTCAATCATGTTTTACTAGATGCTAATAAATAAGGATATATTGTTTGATATTAATAATCATCTGAAAAACTGCTATAAGAATTTGATCTTTGTAGACTGCTATCGGCTATATGATTGATGCAGTATCGTTTTTTTACATATAAGTAAAAAAAGAAAACTGATATCGCGTAAATACCATTTCGTTTTCCTGAATCTTAAAATCTTCTCTCGGACTTGTGGTCGGACCACAAAGCAGCTATGCTCGTAGCGTCGCAATATTTTTCAGTACCGCACGTTTTTATCACTAGACTGCGAGCACAATGAAATATCGACGACGTAACGTAAGCATGCACATAAGTTACTGCGTGTGCTCTGGCGGTAATCGCGAGCCCCGCGGTCGTACGAAGAATTATTTGACAAGTAAATCGTCGCTGAGAGACGCACGTGTCATGGTCAAGAGCTGCATTCTGGCCATTTCTAGATTCGATCGATTTGCAGTTGAGAAAAAGCAACGACTTGCAAGAGATCTGACTGAATAAATATTTATACTAGCTAAATATATACGAAGAAATCCTCGTAATATCTTTCATGATCAAATTGTATTAAAATCCGGAAAAATAATATTCCCAAAATATAATATTATAGTATCGAATATATAAATGCTCAGCTAAATATTTTACACGCGTAATACAGAAGATTATACTTTACGCTGTATAATAAGAAAAAAATATGCAAATCGATTGATAATAAGTCTGTCGGCACTGTAACACGCTCATGTTGAATCGATGGACGATTGAGCGCAATTCTATAGGATGGGAGTGCCGGTTCCGAACTCTTGTAACGGAAAAGGCGCATCCTGTATCTTGTCAACTGACAGTTGAAAATATACCGGGTGCCCGATCGAGTACTTAGGACTTTTCTCGACGCTTGTACATTTTTGTCGATTATCTTACAAAAATTTAATATCTACTAGAAAGTAGTAAGTTTACAATTATTTATTTTGAGTATTAACAGTTAAAAACTCTAAATAACGCTATTAATATTCAAAATAAATAATTAATTACATTTTAATTCTACATTGAATTTTTCTAAGAATAATGTTTTCTCTATCTTGACGAAATTATTTTTTAAAAAGTAGCAAGAAAACAATTAAGTTTCAAAATAAATAGTTAATTACTACATTTCAGTATGAAATTGAATAATGAATGTTTGTTAATCAAATATTATATTATTTCTTAAAGAGTACCAAGAAAAAATTAAGTTTAGATTGTGAGATACACGCGTGCGAAAAAATGATAAAAAATTATTAAATTTGAGACTTATTATAAATGAATTAATTAAAAGTTACGTAAAAATTTATATTGCTGTTTTCCATGTCCTCTGTATATAAAAATATATTATTTCATGTAAGAGAATATCCTATTCCAAGTAAATTCTAATAAAGAACTAAAGGGATCTAGTGCTCTTTATATCATGTTAATAATAGCGTGTTTTTTTCTCGGGATTCTATGTGCTCAAATAATGCAAAAAAAAATTGAAAAAGAAAGATATCTTTACTTTAATATGTTTTCTTCAGCTTTTTCGCGTATAGTTGGAAACGTTCAATATTTTAATGAAAATATACAGTGACTAGCAATAACTCGATTACTAATTATAATGAATACTTAAGAAATATTTCTCAATTTATCTATTGTCAGTTAAAAAAAATAGCAATTTAATACAAAAAACCTACACCTTTATAAAATATTAAATTACTTTTAATCATTTATTAATCAAGAAATTATTAGTAAAGATTTTAATGAGTAAAAATAACAGAAATCTCATGGAAATTTCACTCTTTTTTCTTAGAGTTTACCTTGAAAATTTGATAGTCGTGAGACAACATTGTATTTTCAAGAATTTTAATGTAAATCTCTCTCAATCATTAATAAATTACAATGCAATATAAAATAAGTTTAATTAATTTTACTGAAGTGCATAATAAAAATTTTTTAATATTATATTGTATCATAACTACACTGAGAAAAAAATAGTTTAAATTAAAATAAACATTTATTTAAATACTCTCAAATAAACATTTACTTACAACAAATAAATAGTTACTTAATAAAAAGAAGTGATTGTTAAATCAAATTAACGTTTTTTTATACCAAATAAATATATTTTTATATTTAATAAATATTTAGCTGGTATTATTCAAATAAACATTTATTGAAATTTAGAATATTTTTTTTTCAATGTACCATATTTTTCGGGAAATTTTAAAACAAAATTCTCTCCGTACACAAACACAGATTTAAAAAATTGCATATGATCCGAAATGAAAGTGTTATCACCGTATTAATTTAAAAAATTGCAAGAAAAGAATTTGTTAATTTTCTTTTAAGCATTGATTCCACACCGCGTCATATTTAATCGATGTCGTAACAAGACATACGTGATAATATATTCGGTGATGCGTGTACGCGCGTTCGAGGAACGGCCGCGTGCACGTTCCACGTGACATAGCAAATAGGTCGCAGCGATTCCATCATCGGATGCAGATAAAAAATTTATCCACCCACGGGATAGGTTCACTCTACAGCGCCTAAGCGCGCCCTTCGAACGGCAAAGTATATGCACCATTTTCCCATGTAACCAAACCCCGATGATATCGCATTAACTTGCTCATTAAATAGATTACGAGTAGCACAAAGATGGTACGTTACTCGACAATCGACCGATACTTGATAATCGTACGACGGTACTAACGCAATTACCCGAGACTTGTATAGGAAAGAGGAAGAGAAGTTTGTCAATAGGTGGATGATAATATAGCCTTAAGGTATTTATATAAAACTAATAATATTGGAAACGACTTGTTCTTCAATTTAAACAGATGTATATAGAAAGAACAAGTTTGCTGAAATATATAAAAATTTAGCTAGATACAGATCTGAAAATAATTTTGTTGAATTATTAAAATAATTAAGTAAGAAATTCAAGCATGATGATTATGATGAATAATTCTGCAAAAAAGTTTAATATTGTAGCAATCAACTTGAGCTATATAATTATTTTACACAAAATTATTTTATATAGTATAATAAAATTATTTTCAGACCTAATTGATTAAATTCAGTTAAATTTTTATCAGATTTAATTCATAAATATTTTAAGGATATATTTTTAAGTACTTCAGCAAAACTGTTCCTTTCATATATAATTCAAATCTATTCCCATAAAAATTCCTGAAAGAAAATATATTTCCAAGCTGTCGAATATATTTTCTTTTTTTATTTTTTTAAATTATAACAAGAAAGCTTAATGTCGGTTCTTCAAGTTCCAAATGTCAAATCTCATCTCGAGTGATGTAATGTAGTAACCGTGCGTTCAAAATATATCAAAATTATATCGATGCAAAGATCTTATGTGGACTCAAGATTAGATGACCACCATGAGATGGTGACGTCATGGATGCACGCATGTTTGTTTGTCTGTTACACGCGATGTGTCAACGAGGTCACGGCACTTCAATTACCGTCGAGATGGAGGCGAGATCAATCCTCTCATGGGGTAGGTCGGCACCATGGGGCGCATTTGACGAAAGAAAAAAATTCCTCTGGGTAAGAAGTCGGAAGATGCAACACAGAGAAATTGAGGGAGTGATTTTAATGCATGATCGAAGCAGATTGTTGCAGCACTTTTACAAAAGAAGTTTTGCTAAAGTATCTAAAAATTTGATTAGATAAATAATAATTTTATTTTCATCAAAATAATTATGAACACGCTCAAGCTGATTGTTGGAATGTCAAAACTTTTTGTAGCCTTATCAACATGCTTGAGTGTCCTAATTATTTTAATAATCCAACAAAATTATTTTCAAACCTATGTCTAGTTAATCATTAGATACTTCAGCAAAATCATTCTTTTCGTGTACGTGGATTAAACGTGGAGCACTTTTCTCCAAGTATTTCAAAAAATTACTACAAAAAGTTAAAGGAAATGTTTGCATTTTTTGTCTGTCGCTTAAAATTAATGTTGTACCGAAGATATTAATAAAGAACTTCACACAAACTGCTGTACCTTGTTAATAAATTCAAGTATCAATAACTGAAGATCTGATTTGATTTCTAGAATGTATAATACTTTACACAAGAAATACTCTTAATAATAAATTACTCTTAATAATAAATTCAGTAATTTTGCTAAGTACTACAATCTTGATTAAAACTTTCATATAGTTAAAAACAAATTATTGAAAAAAAATTATCTTCACATATATACCCAGAAATATCAAAATTCTAAACAAAGTCACAGTCGCAAATATTCATTCATTTTGCCTCAAAAATTTAATCAAATAATTAAATTACGGTATACTTTAATGATATAATATGCATTTCAATAAAGAAAATTTTTATTGTAAAATTATTATTTTTCTCGCGATTTAAATATTCAAACAATAGTGTTATAAAATTCAACAAACTCATTTAGAAGTACATTAAAAAGAGATCGATATCTTGTAAATTTTTCAGAAAATCACGTCCAAAGTCTTCAACAAATAAAAAGTAGAAAAAATCAAATAAGTTATAAATCATGAGCTCTGCTACCAGAGAGGAAAAGATCAAGTGAAGATAAGTGTGATGGCATCTATTCGGTTTCAAAGCGAGGCTCATATATTATTTGTAGTTTCTTTCTAATAATTTGTAAGTCCGTTTATCCCATAGCAATAATGATTCTTGCTCAAACGTGTGCTTAGAAATTTGTCGAATATGTGTTATATCTTTTAGGATCGGTATTATGTTATATTGAATAACCGAAGATATATTGTTGTCCCATCGCATTCTCAAGGGCTGGTACTTCTAATATTGCTACGCCCTTCAGTCAGTCCATGAGGTATTGTGAACCCTAGAATAGATCAATCAGTGAACACGGGTCCTCGCTAATAGACCGATTGAAGCCAGCTAGTTTTGACAGGCATTCAGAGATCTCTCTCATTGAGGCGTATAAATATTTTAACGCGTTTGAAATGTATTCAATTCGATATCATATTCAAAAGATTTATTGGAAAATTTTTTACTTGACAATTATATACATGTATGTCGACAATTATATTTCCGATTAAGGAAGTGACAATCATTGAGATATTTTATCTGTTGTTGCTATTTGTTTCTTTCTTTTTATTTTGACAGATATTGTCAATATTCGAGGTGAGAAATCTACTCAAGCAGAATAACAAGTCATATTATAATATCAAAATGACATTTACTTTAACTCCAAACTTTACTTTGACTCCAAAATATCATTTTAACGTCAGTTTGACATTACCGTGACTTAGGCATCTAATGGAACAAAATTGGATTCTGATCGGAATTATTCAATCATTCACTAGATTTCTATTTGTATTTTTGAGGGAAAACGAAATAATTCTGATCGGAATCTATTCGACTTTGTTTCATGATAAATGCCTTGATGTTTTTCTTCTTTTTCGCACAAAAATGACCCCCCCCCCCCTTCCGCCCGGCCTCTCCTTCTTTGTTTAAGTACCGAAATTGCATTAATAATAATATTGCGCGTTGCAGTTTTTATAAATGAAACGTGATGACTATATTACAGATTATATATTTTACTTACTTTTTACGATGCAGATCGAATTTTGCAATGAGTCCGTCATTTAGCGGCAACAGTGGCAGCGATGAAATCATAAAATTTCAATTTGCGCTACCAGAGTGTGCCACGTAACAGCATGTTCTGTCGGTTTTCGAATTTCGGTGGTTTTCGGAAACGTTCGATGATTTTCGCCAGTCAGATGTCGTGCGTCATGCCGCGCATGCGTGATTGTTGACTCGGCTGCGCATAAAACTTAACCTTGAATTCTACATCGTATTAGGACGTTTAAGATATAAAAAAATGTTCGGCAAATTGATTTCGGGCATATTTCAATCCTTGCCGTAAATGTCAATTTTTGTTTCTAGTCTCTATAATTAATACTTTTTATAATAATTCCTGTCGATGCGTATCATATTATCAATCGTAAACACATTCATTGTCAAGTGCATTTCAACTGATACTTTTTGCATGCCAATTATTTTGTAGATTATTTTGTAGAAGAAACAAATTAAATTATAATGTCAAATATAATATAAAAGTAATATAATAAGTTATAAACATAGTAAACTTATTTGCATTACTTAACCTATAGTGCACATGATTGGATCAGTTTTCTTCTGTATTTCTTTTCTTTGAAATATTTCTTTGAAAATCTAGCTAAATAATAATCTTATTAATAATATCTTTATTCTTTCTTCTTTTTTAAATACACAACTTTATAGTTTCTAAAGATGTTAAAATACAGAAGAATCATTTAATAATTTTTGTACATTATAAAAAAATGATGAAAATTCATTATGTTGTTCGAAATATGGACATCCTATCATGTGCAATAAAAAACTGAAAAATCATCGTGGATACTAAAAATTTATATAAAACAAACACAACATTGAAGTATTAAAACAAGGTATAAATACATTATATAACATCATATTTTGTTAACATATTTACAGACAGGCTTCAAACCAACTTTTGTCGACCGTGACTGCAACATCCGTGTGGAGCCCATGGGGTTTAACATTTGTGAGAAACAGAATGAGATATCACTTTCCTCATCCTAATGAAAGGAAACGAATAAAAAAGCATGGCTGGTTTACGAGGCTATCGACACCAAATGGTAGAAAAATTCTCCAAAGAAGAATCTTAAAAGGCAAACATGTGCTATCTCATTAATCATTACGTTATCTATCTGATTGATTAAATGTACGAAAATGTACGCAAAGAAATAAATGTTTTCAATTTAATTAAAATCCTTTTTATTACAATCAAAATACTTAGCGAGAGATAGTATGTGAATTAATTGCTATCATGTGCATTCATATAAACTAACTCTTCTTCATTATCTTCATTATTGGAATTCCTGATTTCATCAGGTATTTTAAATTTAAGCTGCTTGCAAGTCCAATCGAACGGATCCATCAAAGGAGCTTCTATTATTAGATCTTTTTTCTTTTTGTCGATTAAGTGTATACTTTTCAAATGTAAGTGTACTGGAATAATTTCTTGTTGACTTGGTTTTATATTTAATAGCTTTAGTAATTCTTGATTTATTTTTGGTAAATTATAATTGGAATCAGCAAATGGATCGATTTTTAACCATGTACCCATGATTTTTTGGACTCGTGATCCATGAATATTATCTCCAAGAATCGGACTGTATAGCATAGTGGAAGCAAATAACCTGACACTGTGCCATTTTTTTAAGGATGACACAATTTCTATTAGCGAACTTAAATTATGCGTCGAATTGCTTATGACTTTATAATTTATATTCATTATTTTGGCTTCATCCTTCTTTATCATATTGTTACTCCATTGAGTCAAGATAATAGGCTGAAATGCACATGTAATTGTTACTTCAGTGAATATTAATTATTTCGCGAAAATATATATATGGAGGTATACCTTTTTAACTCCTGATGCAGATATTTTTAAAACTACTGCTAAATGATGTTTTCCTTTGCTCTCGTTTGGAACTCTAGTTGTGACTGCCCAATATTTCTTGTACATACCTTGAGTTCGTCTTCTTGACAGTTCTAATTGGTGACACACTTTTTCGTTAATTCCGAAAATATATACACCGCTCATATATCTACAAATAAAGTAAGATTAGAAGTAAATAAATAAAATGGTTTTTTTTTAGAGAAAAAGAAGGGAGAGATTGAGGATGATATACTTCTCTGCTCCAAAAGATGGTATTAACATCGGTACATTTAACTCCTTTGCAAGATATGGCAAAACATCGTTTAAAGAATAATCTGCTACTCTTACAATCTTATGATGTGAATGCAGATATGTGTTTATATTTGACTTTGGATATAAAGATATGCCATATGGTTTGTTTATTGCAATTATTCCATCTGCAAAAAAAGTATTCGTAAATTAATATTCTAATGTATCACTTTTATCAGCTAAGTAAAACAAAAATATATAGATATTTTATTTCTAATCAATATCATATATATATATAACTTTACAACGATATAATATCTCTTTTAATACTCTTTTTAATATCCCTTTTAATATAACTAAAAATTTCTTATTATAAATAATGAAATTCCTCTATATGGAAAAACCAACTCTGATGATAAAAGGAAACCATCATACTTAAAATAATCTAAGCAAACAAAATGACTGTGGTTTAATGTTTCTTGAATTTCAATATTAATATAACTCCTCCAGAACTGACAGTGTATATTGAATTGATTTAATTATAAATCTCTTTATTACTGCTAGATTGTTATTCAAAAACATATTCTGATGGTATGTTCTCAAGTGGGAATCCCAAGACTTGCAAAATATCTTTCTCTAGTATCTTTTCTTCTATATATTCATAATATGTCCTTTAAATTTAACAGATTATCAGATACTGTGAAGTGATTACTTTTCATGATTTGAAGAATTTCAGTATGATTTTCAGTCTATTTATATTTTTCATTCAGAAAAGTAAGAATTATTTTGTGTAAATCAGTCATCAAAGTAATATTTTAAATAGACTAATTATAAAAATAATTCTTTTCAAGAAATGTTTGACTTGATCAGCCTCTAAGATTTGAAAAGAATTAACATTTTATTTGAGATGCCTGATTTTGAATCATCTAAAGATACAAAGACAGGAAAATACAGTGCTGCTCAAAAAGTTCAAGTTTCAAATTTTTGTGTCTTGAATATATCAACATTCTAGGTAGTTATTATTTGGACAACAAAGATTTTGATGAATAAAAATAATTCAACTTTTTCTGTGAAGTAATGTTAAGATAAAAAATATATTTTAATTTCATTAATTCTTAACTCTTGTATCTATTAACACGTCAATTGTAATTTTACAGAAAAATAATCAAATATCTTCTTCATTATTGCAATTTTGGATTATTTGTATTAAAATATATTTATTCATTCTTTTTTATACAAGTCATACATTTTGGTTCCTCGAAATTAATTAGTATCTCTTTCAACATAAATTAAATATCTCATACTGATCCAGCGTTAATAATATTACAGATTTTGACATCAACTCCAGATGGTTAATGGCCATTAAAAAAAACATCGTATAATAATCACAATAATACTATAAAATTATATTAAAAAGAAGATTACTAACTTTTACGAAATGATAAAAGAAAATTTTCATGTTAAAATAATATATGCAAGTAAAATATAACTGATATAAAATAACATTTTTAATTATAATATTAACGATTATTGCAAATAAACATTGTTTAATGTTTATTCGTCACAATAATGCTACAATTACATCAAAAAGCAAGAATTTTATTAACTTTCATAAAATAGAACAATTATAGGATCTGTTTTTTATAGCTGAACTAGTACAAACTTTTGGAACTTAAAGTAAGATAGATATACATTTAATATTTGACAAAAGTAAAAGTTCTAATGTAGTTAGTACAGGAATGAGAAACAAACCTATAAAATTCATCAGTCTTATAATAATGAAAATAACTATATTAATCTTGCTGGAAAAAAATACATTAATCCTAGATATACAATAATTTCTCCACCTGAATTGTAAATAACGTTCTTCAGCAAATCTTTTACAAATTCATTCTCCGATTTCCACGGATGAATTTGATTGTACGGATGAATCACCTTCTGTGTCGTCGTATCATTCTCTGTGGTGCAATATTTTCTATAGTACGTGCGAAACGCCACTGCGAACTCGCTGGTCTGCACGTTTCTGAATACTGTCATCGCACTCTTCATTTTTTCCCGACTGAGATTTGTAAAATTCAAGTCGTTTCTTTACCTGCCTTCAGACACAGGATTGCTCTTCAATTTGAGGTTAAACTCGACGCAACCTCATGTGATATCACTAACTATAAAAACGACATAGAATTGATTATTTAAGAACAAGCAATACTTTTATTTATTATTAGTTTTAATTAAATTAGGGATTAGTTTCAATTATAAAAATCAATAATTTATTCACTAAACTTATAAGTATACTGGAATTCTCACTCGGACTTTAATATATTTTAAATCCCGGCATTTCTTGTGAGAAAAATATCAAAATCGTTCATACACTAGCGCCAATCCATTTTCGATTCGGAAACTTACGTAGCCACATACTGACGATAAAATGTCTATGATGGAATTGCTAACACCAAGAAAAGTAATATAAAATAATTAATAAAATAAATATGACTGAATATATACAGAGTGATCCAGTCGTAAGAGTCGGGCATGTACGCATTGTCCATGAAAGTATGAATTGAAAAATCCTCTCTACTATAATTATTTTACAATTTCCGCAATTATATTTTTTTAGTTATCAATAAGTAGAATGTTTGAAATCGACGCATAAGACAACTTTAGAATATCTTAGAATTTGTTAAGAAATCTTTCTGAGATATTTCATAAAGAACTTTGAAAGATATTATCTTAATCAATGTTATCTTACATATCAATTTTATCCGTTTATTCGGCAATTTTTATATAAGCAGAGAGAAACCTGAGAAAGAACATGACGGTCCAAAACTTGTAACCACAAAATGCTGCCGCGTATTACTGTCCTTCCCAAAATGGATGTAAACTACATAACAATGTCCACTTTTCTTAGGGTACATTGTCTATTTTTCAAGGCTGGAGATAATAACTCAATATATTATATGATATATTATACCAAAAATTTTTGCAGGTAAGTATTTTACTTTAATTAATTTTTTTATTTTTATGTCTAATTATTTTATTGTATTTTGCTAATGAAATTGCAATAACTTTTTAAATATTATTCTTTTTTATTATCCTTTATACGATTTGATATTAAAATTATAATACTTACTTACAGTACAATTATCAATGTTGTTCAAAATATAATAAAAATGATAACATAAGAGCATAATTAACAAATTTCTGTAATGAAGGGATTATATGAAAATGTCCAAAATACATACGATAACACAAATTTTTCTAAACCAATGTTTTTGAACCAATTTAATGAAATATTGATAAACGCAGAAGAAATACTAACAACAATTAGACCATATTTATTAATTATTTACTATTAATTATTTACTATTAATTAAGTATTTACTATTAAATTGCAAATGTAAAACTTAATAATATCGCGATAAAAAGTTATTAATAATATTTATAACAGCACTTTCATCGCGTTCAAAATAATTATCTCAATAATTTCATATAAAAATCCCTCCGCCTCGTGTTATGCTGATTAGTATTCGATACAAAAAAGAACAATCTTCATAGAAAGCGAATTTTGTACTCAGATTCTACATAAATTCAGATTTTATAAGATCCATTTACAAAGAAAAGTTAAGCAATCCGTCAAATATCAATGATCTTGTTACAAGACTGCAGTGTGAATCTTTCAACTACTTAGCGATAATAATAATTTTGGTAATATGTCAATTACAATTACTATTTTTATCTTTAATATAACATTAAAATTTGCGAGAAAATATGTTCTGCCAAATATGTTCTGATAAAGTATTTGTAAAAAGCATCTCTTAAAAATAAACGGATAGAATGATTTCCTTATGCAATAGTAGTTACAAGTTTCTCAGATACCAACTATTCGAGATGAGCCGAACTCGATAATAACGAGATTTTAAAAAACATTTATACTAAAAAATTTATTATATAAAATTAACAATTCTATAATTTAACAATTCTTTATTTTTTAAAAATTACAATTACTAATATCCCGCTAATATGAGGATATACATTCGACTTATCTTGAATTTTTTATACCCACACATTTAAAATTCAATTCATGTAATCACGATAACATTGTTAACTATAAATAAATGAAAAAAGTTATGTAAATATCAACAAAAATCAATATTCATTAAATATAACCTCATAATATCTGCATGTATTTTATCATAGAAAAGGGTGCATCAGCAAAATCGGACAAATTTCAATTAAAATTTTCCTGTATATTGTGCTTCCGCCAGAAGTAGCTGTTGGCGACCGAGAAAGTCTGATAAACAGTCTTCTTCTTCTAATAAACAGTCATTCTCAAAATGGCTGCGATGTTGAAACCAAGTGCGGAATATAATCGAAGAGCCGCGATCATCGAAAGCCTTCGTGCTGAGCGCTCAGCAACGGAAATAATTCTTTGGATATCCGAGATTAACCGTTTATAACGTTGTGGCAAAATATATGGCTTTAAAATAGTTTAACGAAGATTCTAGTATGCCAACGAGGAAGAGTCACTCGAAAGAACGCACTGCTAGAACCCCCGCAGTCGTTGAAAGGGCTCAAGCGTTGATTTCGGATGATCCAGGGCAATTATTGCGAAAATTAGCATCGATTGTTGTGTGTAAGCGAATCAACAATGCGTCGAATTGCTGAGGAAGACATTCGATACAAATCGTATACATTAAAGATACGACAGAGACAAGGACACTCTCAACAGAGACAAGGACTCTCTGAGACAAGGACACTGCCAGGACAAGCCGAGTTGCTCGCTGCAATCTGCTATTGTGTTCTTTGAAAAACGAAGCATCGAATCAGGTTCTTTTCTGACGAAAAAATTTTTAGTGTTGGTGCCAAAATCAACCGGAAGAATGACCGATGATTCATCTATAACTCCGAGGATGCCCCCCCCTGCCCCTGTTGTTGCCAAAACGAAATTTCCGGTCAATTCACGTGTTAGGTGTTGTATCAAGTGAGGGTGATGTCATGCCACCATATTTCTTTAAAGAAGGGGAAACTGTCACAAAAGAAGTATTTGCGCGTTCTGATGGATGTAGTGAGGCCGTGGATGGAAACTGTGGCGTCCGGAAGGCCATATGTTTTTCAGCAGGACAGTTCATACGAGTCATTTGATTCAAAATTGGCTCTCAGACAACATCGATATGTTTTGGTCCAAGGAATTCTAGCCTCCCAAGATTTAAATCCCTTAGACTACTATGTATGGAGCGTAGTTGAAAGGATCACAAACAAATCTCGGCATCTCAATGTAATGTCATTAAGGACCACTATTGAAGCAGCATTCGTCGACATGGACAGCGCTACAATACAGCGTGCGTGCGAACGCTTCAGACTAAGACTAGAATAGGCCGTCATTCAAGCTAATGGGGGATATATCGAATAATTGTGCTTTACAGGGATCCCCCAAGTGCCATGTAAAAGAATTTTTTGTAATATTTAATTTTTCATTAAAAACATTTTATTTAAAGAAATTATTCGATTTGTCCGGATTTTGGTGACGCACCCTGTTTACATATAAATTAATAATTAAAAATATTCTACAATGACGGGATGTCCAATACCTAAAAATCGTTTTAAAATAACAATTAGAAAATATACACATTCGTAATCATATTTTTGTTAGAATTCTGGTTAGGATTCTGATAATTAAATAAAAACTTAAAATTAATTTAAAATTTTATTCAATTTTTAATTCCTCATTTCCAATTATCAAATATGGACATATGACGTATGTTCAGTCCTACCTATACTTATCATCTATACTTATCATCTTACCTATATATCCCTATCTATCGTCCATACTTATTGTCCATCCTACCTGTATTTTCATTTATTCGTGCCTATTCGCGAATATCTCCACCCATGTATTCTATCTACATTACTTTATAAATGTACAATAACACCGCGAATGTATAATATACGTTAATAGTTGCGTTCAGAGAAAGTAGATTTTCGATTGTAAAATTCTTCAATACGATTGATTCTTGCTTTTGGTTTCTTATGAATTTGAATAATAGAACCAATGATATATAGAAGAATTTTACAACAGTTGCAAAGCTGCTTTCTCTGCTGAACGCAGCTAATATCTAACCATATATCCTATCGCATATTATAAACTTAGTGATAACTTAATCGCGATCATACTAATAATAAATAAGCAATAAGCAATAATATAATTAAAACAAGCTTTTTCAATCTTTAAAAAACAAATTAATAAATAACAGGGTTAATAAGAGTCAGTGCGGATAATTAAGCACAAGTTTTGTAGATTTTTTTTAATCTATCAAACTTGATTATCCGCGCTGTCTCTCATTAGTTCTGTTGTTTGTTGATATTTTTGTGTTTTAAATAACTCTCAAAAAATATAAGAACTCGCAATTTGCGAGCAAATTACCCTCCCGAATATTCAATTTACCTTTTACAAACTTAGATTGGTGTCACACAACCAACCTATCTCTCAATGAGCAGAATGTCTAAAATTGACGCCTAAGACAACTTTAAGATATCTTTAAGAATTCTTTAAGAAACCTCTTTAAGATATTTCAAAGAATTCTGAAAGATATCTTGTCTTATGCGTCGATTTTAGACATTCTGCTTATTGGGCTCATAAAGAGATTCTTTTCTTTCTTCTGGCCAGATTGAACTCACCTTTTGTTGCTCCTGGCCAACATTTTGGCTTCATAAGCCAAAAATCAACAAGGAGAAATACTCCTTTTCGCTGCCGACTGCTGCCGACTAATATTGCCGGCATAAGCGTAAGACTTTACGCTTTTGTATTGTATAATGCGCGGAACACGAACGCGTCACGAAGAGGCCATTGTATTAATAAAATAGACTAAATATTAATATAAATAATTATCATTAATAATAATAATAATTCTTCATTAATAATAATAATAATTAATATACAAGTAAATTTCGCGTTTATTTTCTATTCGCGTTTATTCAAAATCAATATAAATATTCGATTAAATATAAATCTAAATTAAAAAATCTTCATGTAAATAACATTTTTATTTCAAGAGTCTCGAATATTACTAAATATTATACGATATATAATATTATACGAATAAATTAAATTGCTTAATGTAAATTTTATAATGTAATCAAAAAGACTTATTTAAAAATAAATGACTGAAAATTATTAAATCAATTATCATCCGATAAAAGACCCATTTACGTATTTTTAACGATTCGAACGATTCGTTGCTAAATCTCATCTCAAAACATGCGGAGATAAAAAATTCAGATGAATGGTGTAAGATCCGAAAGGGATAATTTTCCCTCATTTCCATAAATATATCCCTATCGTATTTTGTATATTATTAGAATCATTTTTTGACTAATTTATTATTTCAAAATTAAGTATTTTAAGTAAATTAAGTAATGCAAAACTCTGAACGCCATTTTAAAATAGTTATAAGATAAAATTCTTATATTTTTTGATAAATATATATTGGATCTTACATCAAGCTACTTATTTTAACTGATATAAAATCCAGTTACTATATATGGATAAGTTATAAAAGATTAAGCTGCAGTAAGCATTGAGATAAATAATAATAATAATTAATAAACATAAAATGTCTTTTACAGAAAAGCGAGATTAATAAATTATATGCTCTACATTATAATTTTTGTTATCATTTCATTAGTAAGACGTATACAAATAAGTGTGAAAAAAAAGGAATTTCTTAGAAAAAAATTCATATTATAGGTATATGTGTACCTATACGTATATACATATGTATATACATATAATGTATAGATATTGCTTTTCTGCACCAACTTGTATAAAACTTAATCCTGAATGAATATTTGAAAATAGGATAGATAGGAAAAATAAGAAAATAATATTTATTAAACTGTAATAAACACTTTTATATAATCTGGTATCCATAGAAAATAATTTCATACTCTAATTATTATTTTATAGAAGCTTTATATTTTTTAATTTTCCGTATTTCATATATTTCAAAAATACAAATATTTTATCTTTTTTCGTTTTAACTTCCAAGATATATTATTTTAGTATAAAAAACGATCATCGAAAGAACTCATTTTTTATTATATTTTTATAATTAAATTACTTAATAATAAAGCGTTTTTACATTAACACGTATGAATTTATAATTAGTACACAAAAAAATTTATTCTGGTAAAAAATTTTTCATGAATATGTATAAATATGGATAAACATACATAAATATTCATAAACATGTATAATCGTATACAAAATACGTTCATACATGTTCATACATCTTTTTTTCTTTTATAAAATTACTTTTTAGTGTAACAGAAATAATAGTAAATAATAGTAATGTAAAAACATTAAAAATAATTAAAGGGTTAATTTTCGCCGATTTTTCGTTTCAGGAAAAAAAAAACAAGTTTGGAAAAATGTAAAAAAATTGCTCAAACACAATTATAGATAAATAATTTTTTTACATTTCTCCAAACTTTTTTAAAAAACAAATAGTATAAAAATTACCCTTTTAATTATTTTTAATGTTTTCACTATTATTATTTACTATTATTATTTTTATCACACTAAAAAGTTATTTTACAAAAAAGAGAGAGGGATATATGAATATGCATGAACATATTTCATATATGATTATACATATTATATATTTATGGATATTTATGTATATTTATACATATTTATACATATTCATGAATGAAAAACTTTTTACTGAATGGGTGTAATGTGACATTATAAATTTAATAGTGCATGTACAATAAATTCCATATAATAAAGAGGTATTCAGGATTAAGTTTACTCCAATTTATTATGTTATTATTTATCCATTTTAAGATAACGGATGTATGGAATGTTACACATATAGTATATCCATATATATTTAATAAATTGATATGCATCTATAGATATATAGTAATTAATAAAATTACCACACATCCGTTACCCCAATAAAAACATTAATTTATCATTCACCAAACCGATGCGCAACAGCGGAGTTATCAGCAACGTCGCTACGATGATTCTGTAACAAAAAGAATAGAAAATTCAAATTAAAACAGAGTAAAAAAAATCAATCAATATTTCAAAAAATATTTACTAAATGTAAAGTTCTTTTGAAAATAAAATCATATAATATTCAAAATATATAATTTTTATAAGCATCAAATTTTTTAATTCACGATTCATTTATATTTATAAAAATAATTATATTACATTTTCTTAAAAATACATGTTTATAAAGTTTCAAAATAATTTTAAAATAATCTTTTTATTCTAATTATCATTTTTAAATTATTAAAATAAAACTGAAGAATAAATTTAAAAGAAGAAGGATACAGATGTGTTACATAAATAAAAAAATCAATAAATATTTCAAAAAATAATATTTACCGCAAAGTTGCTCCGCTGATGCCTCTCCCAGTTCTCTTCCTCCTCTTAGAATAGAGTTGACATCCTCTCGCAGGACACTCGCGAATAATACACTATAATCGCGGACTATAACTTGAGTCTGACGGCACTCTAAACTATTAACTTAAACGGCACTCCCGATGCAAACGCGCGACGCGATGAACCGGCTGCGGTTCGTTCATTTTCAAATAAATCGGCGACGAGGGTACGACGAGGGTAGCTTCCCCGTCGTTGGATTTTTACACGAAGAGAACGATTTTACTCAAGTATCTAAAAATTTATCTAAAAATATCATTCAGATAGATCCAAAAATTTTTAGATACTTGAGAAAAACCGTTCTTTTCATGTAAATATCCTCTGAGTACTATGCAATATTACTATGCAATTATTATACAATCGGTTAACTTTTAGAAACAAATATCAAACACATGTCTGCAACTGTTATCATTGCGAAATAAATTCAGCGAATAAAAGGGTTGAATCTTCTATTTTAATTTATCTTTTATTTTTTTTTATTTATCTTTTATAGATGATGTCTGTAATAATGATTAAAGTCAATGAAATGAGCTAAAGATTAATAAAAAAGAGAAACATTTCTTTTATTATCGATAAATAGTTTCAAAGTTACGGAAATTACGATAGAGTGATAGTAATGAATGGATCGACGACTTACAGAAGAGCCACGGAGTATCACTGCCTATCACAGTACGAAAGGATTGGCATATTTCTAAGAAAATGTTTGAACACGGGATATTGGAGTGATGAGGAACCAAAATACGAATGTAAATAAAAGATACCAATATCATATCTTTGAAATGTATTTAAATAATATCGCTTTTGAGATATGATATTTTTATACTACGAAAAATCTTCAAATTTTATCGACTAATTTTCAAAGTTTTTTAAAACTAAGTAATAAAAAAACTTTTTCATCAAAGATCCATTGGCAGCAGATTATTTAAAACTTAATGTCATTAATGTTACGAATTGTTTATTTTACTCGTCGAGAAAATAAATACGATGAAAAAGTTGAATCAGTTACATGATTGTTGTTTGTATCACAGTAGCCACGAATGAGATAGCACAACCTCAATGTGTAGGCACGAGCGTTGGCATCGGAACTGATATTAGTATCTTTATATTAATTATCCTCGGATTAATTTATCTTAGACTGTGAGTATTGTTTCTCGAGATAATATGCACATTTTGTTCAAAACATTTATTTTTTTATATTATATTCGTAGACGAAAAGCTATGCCAGTCAAAAATATCGAAAATATTCAAGCTGCGGAACGAAAGGAGAATCAAAACGCTCCCGTAACGATACTAAATCTTACGCGATGAATGATGGCACGCATAATATCACATGTACGAGAACGTCCGCGAGGATGGTCTCTATAATAATCCGTACAGTCTAGGTGGCAATACATGCAGGTAAATCTGTGCAATCATAACTGTGCAAAACAATTTAAAGAGACGCACCAATTCGATTCGTACACTGTAGAAAAGTATGTAAAATTACATGAAGAATAGGTGTAAAAATAATACATGGAAATATATAAAATTGTTTTTTTAATAAAAATTAATACTTTTATTTCTAATTGTGTAATATTGAGTTGTCCGGAAAGTTCGTGCCGCAAAAGATTTAAATTGTGTAATATTGAGTTGTCCGGAAAGATCGTGCCACAAAAGATTTAAATTTAATAAATGAAATTAAAAATTTAAATCTTCTGCATTTCAATTTTCCTTCAAAATCGGCACGACCCAATTCCGGACAACCCAATAAATAAATTTTTATGTTTGACAGAA
>Ga0157364_1001089_pt1 | contig 22035 bp, 10 predicted proteins | sample AttsexASBM2_FD_111476 | JGI IMG/M metagenome (GOLD analysis project Ga0157364, IMG submission 111476) | Fungus gardens microbial communities from leaf cutter ant in Ribeirão Preto, State of São Paulo, Brazil - Atta sexdens ASBM2 | ecosystem: Host-associated > Fungi > Mycelium > Unclassified ...
AAGATGAAGATGAAGATGAAGATGAAGATGAAAACAATAAAAAAATAGTTGATTACCAAAAGATAAAAAAAATATCTCCTAATTGGCATATTGTACCGGAAGTGATAAATCGCCAAATAGGTAGCAATCCATTATTCGAAAGACGGTTCTATAGTTCTCTATATGCAGTAGAACAGTTACAACTTATGTATAAACTTTATCCATCCGTATCGGTAAATTATTTATCTTGTAAATGTTATACATTGAATTACGCAGATTTAGACATTATATTGAAAGTATCACTAAGCTATTCTCGTATCATTATTTAATGGTATTCATTGACATTTGATTATTATTTATAGGATCATGAAACAATAGATATCTTAAATTTCAATCACAAAGGAAATTTATTAATGTGTGCCGTTTATGATGAGATCTCTATTTGGGATTGGGCTGCAGGGAAAAAAAGTTACTTCTTTAGTAATGATAACGTCCCTGTATTACATGTATATATTTATAATTAATTATAGCATTTTGTGATTAGAGTGTTGTATAATAGTTATTTTGATGTAATTATATTAAAAGAATTTTTTATTAATCTTTTTCAAGGATACATATAATATACGTAATATATATTGCAAATATATAATAAGTAAATATATATATATGTAATATATTAAGTAAATATATATATATATATATATAGTTAAGCAAATATATAATTAAGTAAAATCTTTCTTGGTGGAGAATATTTTGGAATGTAGCTTAATTAGTTCTAATTGTATGAGTTAGGCAAAGTACCTGCCACTGGAAAATTTTATGGTTTTTTCTGATGAAGAAGGGTTATGTTTGTTGGATATTGAAAGCGATACATCGAAGAAATTGATGATGCAATATGAAAGGTTGTACAAAATAGCTGTGCATCCTGAAACACCTCATGTAATCCTTTCAGCTGGAACTTATTCAAAAGTGTTATCCATAGATATCCGGGAAAGCAAACCAAAAGAGTGAGTAATCGCAATTAAAAAGTTCAAATATATATTTATATTTTTTTATGTGCTTTATGTTTATACCTTATATCTATTGTATTAATTTTTTATATCAAGATTTCAATTGTGATTGATACCCAAGATTATTGGATTTCAATAACTGATCAAGTTACAATTAGTAGGCTTAATTTATATATATATACATATATACATATATCTTGGGTTTCAATTATATGATAAAAGTTTTTTTTTTATTTTTTCTTATAATACTTTTTTTATAATAACTTTTTTTATAATAAATCCTCTGTAACATATATAATTTTTTTTTGTTCATAGATTACTTATAGTAGAAGGAAATTTAGTATTATATAGTATAGATTCTAATCCTTCAAATAGTAATGAATTTTGCGTCGCTGGTCAATCTTACTGTGTCATGGCATACGATCAGCGAAAAGTTTCAAAACCGCTTTATAAACTATGGCCTAATTATGTACGTCTTGTATTAAGTCTATTACTAAAAAAATTTATAATGAAAGCAATATAATTTGTTATTACATATTTGTTTACTTACATATATAATATAAATATTTTAGGAAAATGAATATGCATATGTAACATCTGCTATGTATAATTATAACGGAACAGAAATTCTTGCTTCATATAATAACAAGGATTTATTCCTATTTAATAGATTAATAACATCATTACATGGAGATTACGCCCATATGTATCAGAATGTGAATAAATCATCGAGTAGGTTATACATAAAATGCAATTACATTATTTCACAATTACATTATTTTTTTACTCACTATGAATCTTTTTAATTCTTAAACGTTTTTCTTTATGTGCGTTTAAAGAGAAAAAACTGTGATATAATATGAAAAAACAGGATTCGATAATATGGTATACTTTTTAATTAATTTTCATATGTATTTTCATATGTATGTATATATGTAATTTTCGTATGTGTTGCTAATAAGAGATTTCTTTTAAAATATCTTTCTATAGAGGTATCTCTTTTAGAATTTGTTAGTATAGTTGAGAAAAGCGATGCTTTAAATAATTCTAATTTATTAATATTTAATTAATTACTCATGTCTTTTGTTGATTGATTACAGTATATGAAGGTAATTTTTTCGGACCTAAAAGCGACTATATTGTATCTGGATCCACTAATAATATATTTATTTGGGAAAAAAATTCGGCATCTGTCATACAATATATGAAAGGAGATAGAGAATCCGTAAGTTTCTATTTCATAAATTTAATATAAATAATTTTTTCTTATTTATAGTATGAACAAAAAACTAGCGATTTTTTCTAAATTTAATTTATAGATAACTTGCTTGGAGGGTCATCCGCATATTCCCATTCTTGCGACAAGCGGATGTGATGACAACATTAAGCTGTGGGTGCCTTCGAAAGGAGAACTTTCGGTAATGCGGTCATTAGGGAATGTATGTATATAAAAATTATCTTTTTATATAATTTCTTCTATTTTTCTTGTTATCTTAAGTCTACATGTTATTTAAAGACAATGAAAATTTTTGATATCGCATTCTTGACGAAGCAGTACAATAGAATGCAGTAAACTAATTGTATTGATGAATGTGATTCATACGTTTCCTTTTTTTCACAAATCCCATGCAAGAAATAAGGAGGAAAATAACAATTTCTTCTTCTAATTATTTGACTGAACTCTAAGGAGGCATTATCTGCCAAAGAGAGAGAGAGGGGGGGGGAGGAAGGAGGGAGAGAGAGAGATGAAATTGACTATACACACACTATTATATTTCTTCTAGCATTTTTGTGCGGACTCACATGAATTAAATCGAGACGAAGATAATACTAACGACATCTATGTCAATGATGATGATAATTCTAATAACACCACATCGGACAACTCTATCGAGGATAATTTATCCGAATACGGCGACGTTGAAAGAATACAGTGTCTTTTATCTTAAAATTGTTGCTTAAATTAACGCGATTTAATATTGCTATGAAGTTACATATATAATGTACGAAATATATCTTTTTATATTAAAAAGGATAAATGGCAAATATAAATGCAGAGTGATAATTGATGCACAATTAAAATTGTAACTAATTAATTAGAAATAGAAACATAAATCATTTAATAATAGATATATATTCGTACATTATTTATCATGCTTTATTCCTGTGTTTCATTTTTCGTCTATTAATGTTTATAATTAATGTCGTAAGTCTATAATTTATTGCATTTTTTTATATTAATCGTTTCACAATTGTAATAAATTTTACTGTATAACTTCATGTAGTGAAATGTATATAATGACCGCAACGTATCGAAGATGCTTTGCATTCTAGTTATAATTGATCTTTTATATCGACTGAAAATAATCAGCACATATATTTTGAGTTATAATTAGTTGGTTTACTGTATTATTATTTTTTAATGCGTTGAACAAAATAAAATTAATTAATAAAAAATAAGCTAAAGAAGAGAAATAGAGAGAGGAACATATAAGTATTTAAAAAATGATAAAACAATAGCGATTTTTATAATAATCAAGGACTTTTTGTCATTTGAAATGGCATTATATTATTAAAATTTAGAAGCGAAATAAATTTCGTGACGAAACTTCTCAAACTCGCACCTATATATATATTTTTTTAATATATACATTTTCAACATCGCGATTTAGCACGGACTCGCACCATATTTATTTTCAACATCGCAATTTTATCGTCAGTGCGTGGCTATGTAGTATCCCTAAAGCCCATTCTACAATGGACAGTAGCAGTAGTGGATTAAGGAGTAGGCGTAGAAATCAACCAATCATAGTCGAATGTGAGAAAGATAATTAACTATGATTAGTCGATTTGCCTACTCTTTAATTCACTATTGCTACTGCCCATTGTAGAATGCGCTTTACGTACGCGTAGTTTATCATGTTGACGATATATCAAGTTTCTTAACCTCAATGACAAACTTAAAACTTCTACTAACTTTTACGATTAATGTTTCGTTCCGCGAGGAAGAGCAATGTTCTTTTCTTCGTTTCAGACAAAAATGCGTTGAATAAATGTAATTTCTTCAATTTTTGAATTAATTAAATTGAATAATTATCCGAATTCTGATGGATTACTTAAAAAAACCGGTATTTGTGGTGGGAGAAATAAACGAAGATATTAATCTATCATTGCCACCTTCTTCCGGAGAAGAGTACATCAAACGAGTGGTGTAAGTGGCATTTTTTCTCAGCTACTTTTTTTTTCATTTTCTTGAATTTTATAATTTAAAGCACATGCACATCATGTTCTGTTTTATTGCAGAATAGAAGCCAAACAATGCGCGGATGTAGTGGTGGCTAATTTAGATCCCTCATGTGTGAAGGAGCCTACAAAAGCCTATGTGGAGACTGTAAGTTAATTTCTGTAAATTGCCATAAATCTCGCAATCATGGAATGAATATGACTATAAAAGTTAGCAGGATGTGTTCAAGCACCAGCAAGCCTCAGGCCAACTGTGGAATGGCAACAATATCAGGTTGCAGACTTTTCCAAGTTAAGATTATATGTCAGCCAATTGAAAGATGAGATACTAATAGGCAAGCGCAAGTGGAAACCACCTGACATTCATTTGGTATATACAAGTCTTATAAAATCTTATCTAAAACTTGAGGAAATTATGAGTTATATTGGTTCTTCTTCGCTATTGCAGCCAGACATAGATGATCAGAATGCTTGGATCAGCTTCTGTTTAAATGGTGAAGAAAAAATCGAACCAACTCTGAATACTCTGTTTTGCTTTAATCAGTCTGATGTAGAACAGGTACTAGAATATCTGGTACAATTTGTGGAAACTGAAAGAAAAGTTGAATACAAAATAGGCCAATGGATCTATACGTTACTTGTGATTTTGGAGCAACCATTGCAGCCTGATACTTGTTCCTGCCTGCGCTCATTGGCTCGAGCATGTTCCGTCATTCGTGCTGATATTGTAATATTCATTATTTGATTAAGCTAATTCAGTATCATAACATCTTGTAATTAATTATCAACGCTTTGTGTCATACTATCCTTCGCGTTTAATGGAAAATAGAATGACACAAATAGCATCTCCCCAAATCCAGCCTAAATTAACCAATATCGTTCTGTACCTCAGAAAACGAAAACAGAAAAAGATCAATAAGTTTAATTGATTGCTTTTCGATTCATACAACTCATTTCTCACAAAAAGAGCAATTATGTAAAAATTTCAAGATTGAATATCTTGATAAGCTATGAAAGATATGCCTTTTAAGTAAAGAAAAAATTCAAATATTTTTTTCTTAATGCTAATTATGTCATTTATTTAATATAAAAAAAAATTTATTATAAAAATATAATACTTATATATAGTTATATTTGATCCTAAAGGCATAGAGAAAGTATGATTCAATGTTTCTTTTTTAAGAATAACAAATGCTATAATAAAAACAGAACATATTGATTCTTTAGGTTCTAAAGCATCAATTTATAAATTTTACAAAGAAAAGTTCAGTTAGAATTTATTGTTAGCAGGTGATCTAAAAAAGGAGGAAAGAAGAAGGAACAAAAAGGAAACACTGAATTTCTATTAACAAAACATTTTTATTGCATATAACTTCCTGTTTCCTCTACTTACGCTGTTGCTATGTCATTCCCGATATTAGAAAAAGGTTCAGGCGATAATAAAAACTCGCGTTTGTCGGGTTACAAAAGATTGAGAAAATAAGAGACTGAACTTTTCTTCTATGCCTAAACTAACTCGTGGTCTTGTTAATATCTACAAAAGTTCACGTCAGAATTTACTAACGCTATCTTTACGATCTCGCTATTTCTTTTTTGTGTTTTTTTTTTAGAGAGAATTGGACGCGCAGGAGTTGGGAGCGCTGAACTTGTTCATCTGTCTAGTAGCGAGATACTTTCGTCAATTAGACTTGGCAGATCCTTGACAATTTCCTATTGTGCATACAATTATTTATGACGCGACATGATATATGTCTGTGTACATACAGCGATTTTTAATAAACTTCACATAAGATTATCCTTAGATTCCAAACGTAGTAAATAGTACATTAAGTTTCAAGTCTTGCTTAGTCAGTATGATCGCGCTTTAAATTACAATACACAATACCAATTATTAAAGGACTCGATATATAAGGCAATGCTTCAATTAAATAAACTCGTATTACAATAATCAATTGGTAAGCGAAAATTGGATAATCTTGAATAATCCTTAAGCTACGTTCTCTTGGTCCTGGAGTAACGCAGTGGCTAGTCTCTCTAGATCATCATAACTAAGATTATTCACTTTATTTTTCAAGTCCTTTATCAACTCATTGACTATGGACTCTGTCTCGGATACTGTATAATAATGCCTAAGTACCCGTGAGACCTCTTCTCTCAGCAGATGGATACCGGCTTTCTGTTGGGGCAAAGATCTCGCCTCGCTGGAGCCTTCCTCTGCTTTCTTGATCACCAAAAGATTTAACTTACTGCCATCTTTGATTCCCGGATAAAAACTTAGCGGATTTTCATCTGAAGATTAAATAAAATATTTGTAACAAGAAATCATTACGATATACAATGCTAAATGAAAAATATTTTCCATTTAGTGATACGAGTCTATATAAACGTCATTCTATTTTTCATAATATTTCTTGATGAGAAACAAATAAAGAATATTTGTGCCACCACATGAAAAGCTCCTAAGACCGAGTATTCTTACCCGCTAAAGTCTTGCCAGTGAGTAATAATCTTTGCTGTGGTACATCGATGCCCAAGAGATCGCTCACTTTGTGCTTTAACTCCAACACTGTCTCTGACGGCAATATCTAAAATCATACGACACAATATAACGACATGAAAGTAATTTCTACGAAAACATTCTTGAGATGTTTGGAGAAAAAAAAAATTGTTGACGTCAAAAAGATGCTCGTTTGAAAGGCGGATTATAACCTTAATTTTTCGCTTTAACAGACGTTCGAGCGCGTAAATTCATTTAAGGTAACGACAATCGTTAGCTGGGCTCCGTGATTTTTAGTATTGGTCTGCGATAGAATTCAGATCACGAGAGGAAGTCGCGGATGCTTTCGCGAGAAAATGAGGGAGCGGCGCGACAGCCATGCCGTACTCACGTCAACGACGCATTCTTTTCCTTGCAGCTTCTTCACGATCACTTTCATGATGAGCGGCCGATGAGGATCGTGGAGACGGAATTGTTTGATCGTGGGACGCACAAACGCGTGTGAGGCACGCAGCCAGGCGAGATCAGGTTTCTTGAAATAGTGGTGTCTCTGACTGGACCGACAAAAGCTGGCGCATCTTATGCGCCAGAGAGGTTATATTTTGCGTTCGCACGATTCACGACACAGCGTCATCAGCGTCATCGACTGCTCACTCCTGTTCTTTTTCTTCTCCCTCGGGATTCTCGGGAATAGCGACACACGAGGATATCGATATACTGATCTGCTTGTCCGAGCGGGTATCGATAGTAACAGCGATGCCTCGTAACAATTCCTCCAATCATCAGAGCACTTCACGCAATTGTAGAGTAGGTGAACGTACTTAGCACAGAATAGAATCAAAAATATAATGTGTTATCCGCTGGAAATATTCTACGTAGTTCGGGATTTGTTCAGGTGGCGGCGCTACTGGAGTTCAGTGATGCCGTCTAAAATGCAAGCACGTTCCTCTGTTAAAAAGCTATGATTGTCTGTTAATTAACCTAACCTAATTTGGCCGACCAAACTAACCCGGTTACGGTTACAAAGCTTATAAAGCGAGATAGATTAGAATGCGGTGATACGTATCCATATGTTTGAAAATACAATCTCTACATTGAAAAATGTGCACTTTGCGATTGAAGATTGTACAATAACATTGATTGTATAACCTCTGTCTAATTAAAATCTCGTGTTCCTAGATAATACTCTCTTTCGAATTTCTCCAAATGTTCCAAAAATTTAACCTTCAAAATTGTGGCCTGAAAAAATAAATATGTCAAAATGTTTAATTAAAAGGAACGAGATATTCGACCAGCAAAGAGATTATAATTTAACACGAATTATTTGTATGAATATTTTTTCATGATTTTTCATTACTTAATATAATAATATTTAAATACTTATATAATATTTAAATATTTATAGTCCGCAAAAATTGACGTGTACCATGGGGGAGATAAACGTGTCTTTTCAAATTGACACTGATAATCGCGAAAATTTCTCGTCTACCATTTCGTTCCATACTTTTAAGAAGCAAAGAGACGCTTTTTATGATATACTTAGAATTTGGGAGGAAAATCATTTGGTGCCAGGATGGGTGTTTCAAATTGCACTGGGTGGCAAGATAAGAAGCATGTTGGCGATGCACAATGACTGTACTAACTATTATCACATTGCTAGGTTATTTAAATCGCAATTGTTAATATCATGTATACAGAATAGACATCAGGTAAGCTCAAGACTATTAACATGCTTTATTATATCGCTATGAAAAGAATTTTCTTAATAACGAAGCAATCGTGTTATTATCAATTGTAGGATGATGTAGTGGATGATGAGAGCTTGAATTTCTTGAAAGCTTTAAAACATGTTAATCCTGAAAAATTGACGCAACTCAGTAAAAGATTTGTGACTCCTTTACCATCGCAGAGTCAAAGTGTTGGTCCTTCATTTCCTGGCATGCAAGAATTTTTTAAAGATTTTATATTGCATGCATTTAATCCAATATTTTATACGCATTTGGAGAATTGTTTTGTACATGAAATAATGGAATTGAATGATACTCAGTTTGCTAATAGTGAAATAGAAGACTCAGGTTTATATACAATTTTTATTATTTTAATGATTTCATGACTGTTTATATTCTATTTAAATTTTAGGAAAACTACTTTTTTTCTGGATTTTTCATTTTGCAGAAACAATGGTTGATGATCAAACGCAACAGAATTTTATTACTTGTTTAGCCAGCTTAAGGCTTCTTGCGAAAGTATTAGGCCTTTTAGTATCATTGCCATATAGGTCTGAATCAAATACTACTAAAGAGATTATAATGACACAAATAGAGATAAGAAGTAAGGTATGTGACATAAAAATTCAAATGTTAAAAGTTACTTGTCAAATTCTTTTCAAATCTTTTCAATTATTTTATTATAGATATTACCATCATTAAATTTACAAGCTTGTCTTCAGAACGCCATAATCGAGGGCAAACTGTCACTAACGATCCCTTGGATAGTTAAATATCTAGCTATGATGGATATTGTATCGCTTCGGCTGCCATATTATAAGCAGATCTTGGAACTATTGTATTATATTTATCATGCTATAAATCAGACCGATCTTACTGTCCCTGATTGTCTTATTTCTCAACAATCGGCTGTGCTGCTCAAATCCAGCCTATGTTGGTTGTTTGAGCTATCAAACTTTCCCAGAGATTTCTATATTGTTTGGCAAAAGACTTGTAAAATCAAGGAACTAAAGAGTCTCAAACAGATGGAAAAATTTTTCGAAAAGAGAAAAAATTCACATTCCGTCGATTGTGTGATTCCTGTTAAAAGTAGTCTCGATAAATTAGATATAATTACTGATCGAACGATGCGTATGTGCTGTTCGCGAATGGAATCGACATTCTCTTTGTTTCACGGAAACGGAACGAATTTGAATATCAATTCTAATAAACATATTACACCTGTTACTAGTCAACTACGTAGATTAGGAGGCACTACTCGTGCAAAACACTTGGAGGTATTTTTTTATTCAATATTCATATATTTATTCATATATTTATATTTTTAATATTGTTTTATGTTACTATATACTTAATCAATTTTTCTTATGGCAGTTACAATTGGAGGAAGCCTTTTTCCATGGTCAACCAGCTTCTACTCGGAAGACTGTTGATTTTGTTTCCGAAAGGGTCGCGTCAACTTGCGTGAAGCATATATGTAATACTTTATTGACTTCATCGCGAGAAGCAAACTTAAATTCTTTCAGAAAAATTCTGAAACACAAGCATATCGAGAAAGACTCCGATGAACAGAGTGAACTGTCAAAAAATTACTTCAACGAATTTAAGGTAATATCTTGCGATTGTAAAGAAAATTTTATGTTACATGAAAAACGAAGTTTAAATCGTAATTTGGTGTTTAGGTTTTACTTGCGAGCGACATGAATACATTGGCCAACAACGCGTCGAGAGAATTGAAGGATCAATGTGAGAAAACAATTCCAGCAATTTGCGAAACACGAGTCGCGGCATCGATAGAATCTTTATTAGCAGAAGATTCTTTAACGGCAGTCAAGGAAATGTGCATCAAGATTGCGACTAGAATAGCGATGGAACGAATAAATCAGTGGATTCAGTCGCATATTGCCGGCGATTCCTTGTTTATAAAGGATATGGAACTTGAGATTAATAGGTTCTTTCGAAACAATAGTCCTGTGCATTCCAAACAGGAAAAATATCACAATATGGATGCTCCTAATCCTACTACTATGATGGACGAGCTTCGAGTAAGAATATAATAACATAAACTTGATAAATTAATAACTTGATAAATAAAGAATTTAATGATAATTTAATAATTAAAATTCGGATACATTGACGCGTTAGATGTATAATTTTTAAAACAAAAATATTAATTTTTATTGTTTCTAAAATTAATGACTTTAAACTATTAATATTTAGATATAAATTTCTATTTGTTTTTTTGTTTAGGGATTAATATGGCATATGTTGGATAACAATGGTATAGATTTGACTATTTCGTCTGTATTGAGTACTTTAGATAAACTGTATCAATCATTCAATCAAAGAGATGATTTATTACCAGGACCACAGAAAGTTTTGTGTTATCTTAGTATAGATTTTGCGCTATTTTTAGGTATGTTTAATAATACTGAAATCTCAAGAGTGTGATAAAATTATATTTATGATATTTTACATTTTTAGTGGCATATAGAATGGATCTCTTTACGCGAGAAATCCAGGACAAATTGATTAAAGTATGGTTGTCGAACAATTTAAGAAATGACGAAGATGATTCGCCTATGCGTAGAATACTGTGTTCTAGAAATATTATGTTATTAATGCAACCACAAAACGATGCTTTGTGGCCAATTTTTGGCAAATTTCTAAAAAGATTATTAGAAACAAAGATACTTGATGGAGATAGTCTGAGCGATCAATGTGTAGCTTTATTTAGACAAGACTGGCCTGTGGTAAGTTTAAATGCGATATAATTCGAATTATTTGAGATAAAATAATGGAACTAAAAAATATTTATGTATTGCTTTCTGTAATTTTAGTATTAAAAAAAATAATATAAAATTAAAAGATTTTTTTTTAATGATAAAAAAGTTAATTAATGATAAAAAAGTAAAGATAAAAAATAAGAATATGTAGTATATACATGTAATTGGACGGAATATTTTCACAAAGTATTTTTAGTGACTCTTTAGTATCCGAGTTGCTTTATTCCTGATTGATCGTATATCTATTGTTAACATCGATTTTATTATCCACAGCCTTTGTTAAAACTTTTATCGAAGTGCCTGTCCGAGGCTATTGAGGGTTACAAAGCCAATGACGAAGCGACAGAGAAAGTCAAGTACCTCCTTGGTTGGATAGCTGAAACATATCACGAGATCGAATTTTGCGACGATGATGAACTATAGACTGACGTAATTAACGTAGGTATAGTTAACGATACTGCGATAATTGGAAAGTATGACTTTGTTGAGATGAATTTCTGTAAATATAATTACTATCTTATGTATATATAATATATAAATATATTTGTGTATATTGTTGTATATTACAAATATGAAACATTTTTGTTTTGTAAATGTACACATAACGAAAATGCATATGATTCGTTTCGGATATGTATATGAACAAATATTTTATGAGTAGGAAAATAAATTTTAACTTTTTGTATATGACGATAATTGAAAAAAATACACTATATATATATTTTATAATCGGCGTTCACATCGATAACATTTCTTCATGTTTCCGTATTTCCTATATTTTCATTTATATATATGTTTACGCTTATCAAAATAGCTCATCGAGGTGCAAGGCACGGTCTTTTCAAGATATCTCGAGGGCACTCCTTGCTATGCGATTGTAACCCTCTTTTGTCCTTCACAAATTAGATTATCCACTTTACTCCGTTCCCGCAACTCCGAATGCCGGACTATTGCTCCATCCCATACAATGAAATCAGATTATTGTACCTTCAGACTCGGCAGCACTTGTGTAATGAGATACACGTTACCGAAGTCACGCTCTGCTGTCAAATATACGTAAGTAAATTATTGGAAAGTTATTGGAAAGTTAACTTGAATCTTTATTTTTTCTGCGTGAATCATATTGTTTTAAAGAAATAAAATATTAACAACTAATTAATATTAATCTTAAGCGAGGCAATTTGGAGTTCTATCATTTAAGTTGATGAACTCTCGCTGAGTTCTCTGATCTTTCTCTTGTCTACTTATAAATAAACAAATTGATCCACCGCGTTTCATCAATTAATATGTACTTGACTTTAAGATATGATAATAGCTTTTTAAAAAATCATGTTTTGATACGCATTATAGCTTGGAATGTTCGCATCTTTAGATTCTCAAGGGTGCTTTTCTATTTTGATGAGGTAATACAATGCGCACCGTTATTGTTGTCACTCACGCTGCTACAGCTGGAGTATCAAAATTGACTATAAATCTTGTAGAATTCGAGTATTGTTAATGTGAGACCCTTTATACAACTAAGATTAATGATTATTTTATTCTAGTATAGACGTTATTAATCATAAATTATTATGTTGTAGAAAAATCAGAACATGAATAATTTATTTATACAATATAGTAATTTATAATTGTTTATCTAAATGTAGATAAACAATATAGTGACGTAAAAATTGTTTTAATGCCAATGCTAATTGAAATTAGTATCTAATTCCTATTTGCGCAAAGGATGGATATCAAGGAATCGATAGTCTTCAAAGACTCATCTTTTTGAACATCTTTTTGAATTTAAATTCTGTTATAACCGAGCATATTGTCCTAACAGAACGAGAATGGTCCTTTTGTTCTTTCGAAATTAGATCTTTCATTACCATAACTCTCAATGATTGTCCACTTCGTCCGATGACGGTATCTTGGTTCGTTGCTTACGAGTGAGTGATCGAAAATTTTCCGTTCTCGTGAATGACAGGCAGATATTTCCTTCCGTAATTCATTAATGATCTATTGATTTATTGAATTAAACTCGCGCTAAAAAAAGAATGACACTAATATTAATAATCGTATTACTAAAAAGATAAATCTATTTAATCTCATAGAATATTTTTTTCATAGAATTTCAATCAATTTCATTCAATGATTACGTACATCATATTTGATTGCTTAAATATAATCAATGATTCTTAATTTTATTATACTGGGTAATTATTTTTAAAAATTTATTTTAAAAATAACACGAACATGTTATTTATTTATCTATTTATTTTTTATAACTATCATTCATTTTATTAAAAAATAATATTATGTACAATATATTTTAACAAAGTATATTTTAACAAAGTTCTATTCTTTATTTTCAAATCATTAAAAATATCTTCAGTGTTATTGGTTTTAAAGATCAATTAGTCTGAAATTGCGTCGTGAAATTCTATTTAAATTAATATGAAATTTGAGAAGGAATACTTATGATTTGATGACTTTTCATTTGCAACATGTTATTGATGAGTTATTTTGCATGCAAGAAATATTGTTATTGCCACATTGCGCCATGTGGTGTTCAGAAACTCTTCGTGCCATAAATCCACGCGCGATATAATTTTACGTGATTTTTCGAGCGTGGAAACGCGACCTGTTTTGAACACATCCGTTTGTTTTTCTCTTTTTCATTCACCGTAACTGCAATACGAGATCTGTCACAAATCCGATATGACGAAAATATTCAATCCGATTGTGAAGGCAAACCTGGATATGTTCAAGAACTTATAAAAAAATATTGCCAAAATATTTTGTATATTATACCATTTAAATTTTTCTTGAGCAAGCAAGATGAAGTTTTAATGACATCTTATTAACGTCAAAGATATGATTAAGACGTTATTTTGATACTAGAGTTTATAATAAAACTTTTTAAATTTATAAGAGTCTTAATAAGACTTTTTAAATACAAATTTTCTTTATAAGAATACTTTTTGCATTTACTGTATTTTTGCAAGTTAATACAATTAAGTTAAAAAGATATATTTCTATATAAAGTTTCTATCAACATATTCAATATGTTTTTGATGGGGGATTTAAAATCTGAACTCAATTACAATGAAGAAATCAACTAAAAACAATGAAAAAATCGTTGTTGATTTGGGTAGCGTGAATTAATGAAAGAAATAATCTCTAGATGTGTCTTCGTAATGTTTTTGTAAGCGCACTACCTATTACATTTCTTGAAATAATTCAATTCAATCATCGCGAGAGAAATGAGTAATTTTCAAGACAAGCGCGGTAGACATAATCGAGCGGAATTTCTCGGTTCCCCTAGAGATTGGGCAAACTTCATGCCGTACGGCGCGCGTACATGCGCGGCGCAGTTCCGCGCGCGCGTTCGCGGAGCGCGAACGAGTTCCTCGTTCCTCGCAGTCGTGATCCGCGGTCCGTCGCGTTCGCATTCGTGTCCAGGTTTCCCGTCCGCGATCTATCGGACGATGGTACGACTGATCCCGGTTGATTCACCCGCGAATTAATCCGTCCTCCGGTTTTTATTTCACTCGTCGTCGTATCGCGGTGCTGTTGAGTTAAGTTAGCTGCCGATCAACGCCGTTCCTCGAGGCGCGATTCCGATTTACAGGAAAAACAGACCGCTTTCGACAGGTGGTGAATGACTGATAAACGAAGATAAGAATCGGGAATCTTGATGATTGCTGGAGGACGATAATGGAAGACACGGTAAAAATTTCATTGCATCTTTTTCCGCGCGATTTATTGACGTAAAAATAAAATTGAATACATTAATTAGCTTGAATGTAGCCGCATTTAACAATAAACCCCGTGCATTAATGTGAATTTATCTTTCGTTAGCGAATTCGATCTCGAACGAGAAATACGAAAATCTCTCGTCAAGTTCTTCGAATATCTCAATAGATCTTATTAAGATCTCATTCGCTTTATTTGCCGGAATCGGTACTTCGGTAATTTGAATTTGATCGTAACGAAAATAACTCCTCTACTTGAGATGCGTTCCAAAACATAACTATATATAATTTCAAAACGTTCTCTCCGAGGAAAATTTTACTCGAAATATATAGTACATATAACGTACACTACGTTAAATCGAGTAAAATTTTTCTCAGAAAGGACGTTCTGGAATGTAGTCTCTCTGGTAGTGAAGTGAACTTAATTACGTTTTAAAACGCGTACCCTTATTGAACGATACATCGCAACCTGTTATTCTTACAAACTCAATCGACGCCATATTAGATAAAATTACAAAGTTACTAAAGCGATTCGCGTTTTTTTTATCAACTTAATCATTTTGCGAAATCTTTGCAGATATGACCGACGACATGTATCGGAAACTAATTGTTGGCGTAAGGAACGCCGCGATTCTCGGAGGCAGAAGCGCGAAAGAAACGCAATGAATTCGAATGCGCAGCAGAACGTCGGTTGTATCAAGGAGTGATAACGATCAGGGTGAGCATTTCCCGTTCGACGTGCCGGCCGGTGTCGGTCTCGCCGGAACACGCGAAGCGGCCGTTTCGCGCCATCACGTGGCTCCTGCCGCGCTCGTCACATGGATCGTCACTGCGAAACATGAACGACGGAGTTGTCTGTTGATCCGTTGATCCTGCCATTTTGTCGACGCGTCTCTGCCAAGAGTGCGAAGTAAGTCTGACTCATCTGGAAAAAACGCTGGATCAGTTCTTATTTTAAGATCGTCTTAAGTAATAAACAATAAAAATTAATTTTGTGAGAAAATTAAGCATTTTTACATCTTTATAATTTTACTCGTGCATGTAATCGTTTCAAATATTTTTATCTTAAGTACTGTTTTAAGATAAATATATATTTATGCTAATTCAGCTCATGATATCTTAAGACGGTCCTAATTAAAAAAATGGGCTACGAAAATGCAGATTTATAATCTTAGTTTTCATTTGAACACTCTGAGGAAAATAAAAATCGGCAGAATCGGCTTATTTTTAATTTTCGCTCCACGAACGCTCCAAACTTTAATCATAAATCGGAGTGTAAATCAAATGTAAGTACTCGATTACAATACATGGAGTAAGTCTGGTGTAAGAAATAAAAGTATGCAATTGTGATAATTTTTATTTTATTTATAGCTAACACTCTTACTGCGCGAGTTGAGCGTAAGGGATGAAATAAGAAATAAAACTAATTTATTTCGCTTACGCCAATACTTTTATAGCTTCCTTACACAGAAAATACATTAGGTTACTTTCTTATATCAAACTTATATGTGTATACTCCGCATATTGTAGACGACCATTAAAGGAAAAATAACAGAAACGTAAGCTTTTAGGAGACGAAAATTGAGAGAAAAAGTAAAAGTTGTCTCAACTTTGCTAGAAGCTTTGTTTACGGTCCTCTCCCTTTATATTCGATGTGTATACTTTATGTATTTATGTGTGTTTCGACTTACTCTAATATTTATTTACGCCAGAACACCGATCGTTGAATGCTGATCTTTACTTGTGTCGTAAAAAGATATAAAAACAAAATATGCATGAAGTGAGTAATGATATAAAGTACTCATTGATAGACATGTATAACATGTAATACAAATATATATATATTGCAATCAATTACTTTTAGAGTTGCAACGAGGAAAATCGAATAGAATGTTTATAGAAAATCATATGCTCTTATATTAAAGTAAAAGTTTTACCGGTATTTAATGGTATTTAAAATACAAACGTTGGAAAATTAATACATTTTTATATTCGCTTTGAAATAATATTTTAATGGCAGACGTATCTCATAAAATATTTTTGTATATTCGAAATGTTACATAAAATTTTACGCAAATAACTTTTGATATATTAATAACGGTTGATATATTAATAATTATAATACAGTAATAACTATACTTACAATATTAAAGTTTAAGCAATTCCTTTTAAAATGAGCTTTTTTGATCGTAATATTTATTGAAAATATAATTTTTCAATACACATATCGGAACATTGTATATCTGGACATAAAAAGACAGTCATGTCTGTTTGTTGTAAGGCTGAATTACCTGTAAATCTTCCAATAAATCAGCACCAGTCATCAATTGGCCGCAATTTGCGCAAGATTACAGATACTGTGAATGTCCAAAAATATCACAGAAAGTTTTTAGGACGAGTATAATGAACCTTAGAACAAAATATAATGGTGAATGGATATTAACTTGCACGAATGTTCATCGGATGGAGCTTGAAAACAGTTGCTCAATATTATCTATCACGTATTGTATTTTGTGTTTTGGTTGAGCGATTGATAACCAATATCGTTATCGATCGATATGCAAAACTATCATCGAATGCCATTAAACATTATTACGTAGCGCGCAGTTGTCAACTAGTGCTGATTGGAATAGTTAACGTGACATGTCCCATTTCGCACTTCCAGTCGGTTGCACGTAGATCGCATTCATCATTGCAATATATATGACATTTGATGGCTTCCGAAATGCTATATTTCATTCCCCTCCAACACTATCCCATAATACTATTCTACTATTAATAAACGAAAGTAAAATTATCAAATAAATACAAATTATATTTTTCTTTAATATAATGGAATTTAATCAGTTTTAATCTTTCAATCAAAAAGAATTCTCGCTATATAAATCCGAAGAATAGAAAGAAGAAGGAAAACTTGGAATAAAATTTTATAAAGGAAAATATTATGCAAATATTAATTATACACACAGATGACTATGTGCAAAAGTGAATTTCGTACAAACGAGAGAAGCATGGCTTTCGTATGCTTTTACATGGTGAATGTCGGATAAAGGCTAGAAGCCCTTTTCACCGTTGTACACCGTTGCAATGTCACACAGCTTGCTTTCCTAGAAGAAGGTGTCGTGAAAGTTCTCGAGATGGATGATGAATTGTGTGTTATTGCGTGAAAAGTATTGTCGTGAAGAAATAAAAGTCATGTTACTTGCAAAGCTTCTCACCTTTCACCCAGTTAGAGTATGAAGTGACAAGCATGGAGGATATGATTTTAACAAAAACAATAAACAAAAAATTTTGTAAATATTTTTATATAATATTATTAAAATAACATAATTAATTACTTTAACAAATAACATTTTTTGATATTTGTAAGAGTGTGTTGATTTTATATTAATAATTTAATAATTTAATTAATTAAGTCGATTTTATATCAATAATTTAATAATTTAACTAAATTAATGAATTATGTTAGTCAGTATAACATCAATACTTATTTAATAATAAATGTGCCACAGTATTATTAATTTGCTACTGGTATATGCAGGTTATAAGGAAAAGAAACATTTATAATGAATCTAGGTGATGGCTAAATAAAAAAAAACGTATAAAAAATACATAAAAACACGTTTACATTGTGTTCGTGCAAAATTTAAATTATTAATTGAAGATTTTTAAATGATTGATTCAATTAAAACTTCGTGATTGAACTAACAACTTGGAAATTAGCATACGTATTATTATTAATTTAAAAATCTCGTTTGCTGACCAGTTCATGAGAAAGATTGATCGATTTGCCGTAACGTGGAAAACTTTTGCTCATACATTGTTACCCGAAGTTGACAATGCAAATGTTGTGCTCACAATTAACAAGTTAATTATATTTGATCGGCTAACATCGCCATTCAATATATCTTGTATACGATTTCACGGCACGTCCATATTTTCCACAATAAGGTTCACGCTCGCATAAATTATAAAATCATTTACGTCGAATTGAGATAATGAAATCCAATTTTGTTTACGTAAATGGATAAATAAATTTATCAAATACATACGCGAAAATTATACATACGCGAAAAACAGAAATATTTAATTAATTATCTGCATCAATTATGTATTGAATACACCATTTGATTATATCATTTTCAAAATAAAATACATAATATATGTATATTTGATTATCTTTTTTTGAATATTCAATTTAATTACGATGATATTCTTTGAAAAAAGATTTCCGAATTCGTCAATGCGTGCTAGTGGAATAAATTGAAACAAGTCCGACAGTTATTGGAGTTCGTATCGGATAAGTTGAGATCAAGATTTGCAGTTTTGATAAATAATTTGGAATTGTTGCACAGGAAAATAACAAAAATAAGACAAACAACATATTTCGGAAATAATTGATTTTACAATTTTAATCAAAATGTATGAGTTGAAAATAAGTTTAACACGCATTTGGCATATCAAAATTGTTGTTATTATTTTGCCAATGATATTTAAATAATTAAAACATATTTTGCGCTTGCTTTATTTCCTTTCATTTTCTTAAATACTAAAAAAATTCGTAGAGACAGATATAATTATGTTCTTTATATTTAAATATAATTGAAATCATATTAAGATTTGCATTATCTTTATGACAAGAAAATTAAATTATAGTATTATATAATATACGATATAAAGTGTCCTCGTTCTAATGCTAAACCAAGATTTACTCAGGACCGAATCTCTGATATCATCCAGAGATATAGTAGTAACACGTGCAGCAGTCCGAATATATTACACAAAACTGTTTCCTCAGGTGCGGTAATCTCTGATATTCCTAATGTTTTGAATCAAAATCTGTGTCCCGAGAGTTAATAGTCTCTGTTGCTAATTAAAATTTACGACGATGAAAGCCAAAGCTATTGCGATAAACGTTTCTCCGGATCGCGGTAAACGTTTATTATTAATTTATATTCTTCCTTTAATTTCATCGGAATCGAGTAAATGGCGAAAATATTTGCGCTGTCGCATGCATTAATTAATTCCAGTTAATTAAATCTATTTCCTTATTTTTCATTATCTATCATTTTCCTTAATTAAGGATGTGTGGTAATTAAAACTTCAAAAACGGCAATGTCTCCATATTTTTCCTTTACATATATTAATTATCCTTTTCTTTCTAATTATCTTCATGTTTGCTTTTCATTTGTATTCGTTTGATAAATTGGATTTATTCTGTCGTAGATGCTGGTATAACGGCGACATGGAGACGCTCTACACCGGCGCAATTCATGGTTTTCCGCAACCCGGCGGCGGAATAGCTAATGGCGTTTCCACGGGAATCGCAAGTTCCTTCGACCAAGACGGCGTGCTCAGCCTCATCGTCGTGCTCGGAGGAAGTCTGTCCCTGGTGGCCCTGGTGTTTGCGTTCATCACCTATAGGTAAGTTTAACTTTAAGCAGACAAAGCGTTTATTTAATATTTCGATATGGAATTTTCGGATACGAAAGCATTGAAAAACCGTGCTAAAGAATATGTTAATAACTGTGGAATAAAATGTTATGGTAATTAATAGAATAAGATATAAGATATAAGACAGAAGAATTAAATATTAGAATTGAATATTAATATTTAGAAAATTGCATTTTTATTTTTTTCTATCTCTCGAAATATAATTATCACGCGAGAAGTATTCTCTTATTTAATTATTTATTATTATCAGCAAAGAAGAAAGAACTTAATGAAACGATTAATTAATCTTCATGTTCTACCTTCTTTTTATTCTCTCTACGTTTTAAATTAATCGTTTATTACTTGTTATTTTGCAATTTTTGCATCGTTTCATTTGTATTCTAAGGATCTTGACGAAGAATTTAATCGGATTAATTTGTAACAGAATGAAAATAATGATATTGTATCACGTTTTCTTCTCTATGGATTTTATTAAAGACAAAATGGTTAACGATATTGCAAAAATTAAAAAAATTGCGTGTCTGTTAATGGCACGTTTTTCATTTTGTGAGTTATTATTTCGCGTGCTGTATTTCTGAAAAATGTGCAGCAATTTAACTGAGAAATCGGTCAGAAAATTCGGCGATACGCCAGTCACGTTTACTTTATATCCTTTTATTTTCGGCACGTCGGCGATTTCGTTCGCAGTTCTTTATGGATCGCCGATTCCTTCGTCACAGAACTAATCGGTGTACCTTTACGTTGAAAGACGATACCGCCGGAATACTAAACGACTTTACCACTTCGGCCTTCTTCCATGACCTCGTTCCTTCGATGAAGAGAAGTCCTTTTTTCCTGCATTTTTCCAGCGATCTAATTTCTCAATATCATATATATTTTTAACGATCGTGCAACTTTAGAAATTTTATCCTGTCGATAATCACAAAATCGATGACTCGTGCCGTAAACGACATTCTGACCTTCACCTTCGAACGTGAATCAAATCATTGGCGAAGAAATGCTGCGAAGAGAATGACACACACAAAGGAAAATGAAGAAAGAGTGAGAGCGCGAGAGAGATAAAGTTTCACGATCGATCATGTCCCATTCCGGAAATTGCTGGGAAATGGGAAAGTGCAACCACGAAGTTTCCCTTCGCGCGATTCGATCGATCGAAGAAAGACCAGTAATCTTCGATATAGTAGAAAAGACTGGACAAAAGGTATCGTCGTAAATGGCGTCGATAAAACGCGCCGTTCTTCTGACGTTTTATCCCATTCTCCTACTCAATGTAAATCCTTCTCATATTTCGCTTCCAAGAGATTTCGATATATCAAGAAAATCGACGAAATTTCTTCGTAATGGAGATGATCACCGATATCAGAAAATATCCATAATATCGGTTCATATTTTTCTTTCGACATTTTCACATTTATAATAGTAATAAATAATAGCAAAGGTAACTTTCTTTACTTTTCTTAAGTTGTTAAATAAACGAAAAACGAAAATAAGTATGAATCCCTATGAGAATTTTACCAAGTTGATCTGGTTGAGTTCAACAGGTCTCCATACGTTTTTCTGTGGAATTTTAAACTTATAACGTTTTCTTGCTATATAAGTTTA
>Ga0157364_1001090_pt1 | contig 22019 bp, 21 predicted proteins | sample AttsexASBM2_FD_111476 | JGI IMG/M metagenome (GOLD analysis project Ga0157364, IMG submission 111476) | Fungus gardens microbial communities from leaf cutter ant in Ribeirão Preto, State of São Paulo, Brazil - Atta sexdens ASBM2 | ecosystem: Host-associated > Fungi > Mycelium > Unclassified ...
AACACACAAAAAAAAAAAAAAAAAAAAAAAAAAAAAAAAAAAACAATTAAAAAAAAAAAAAAAAAAAAAAAAAAAAATTAAAGAATGAAGGGACATTTAGAGAAAGAAAATCTTGTCCATTCTTCCTTAAAGTTACAGTTCTTTTTCTACATTAATCTTTCTAATTTCCACATTAATATCTTTACATTTGATGTATTTAATCAGCATTTGAGTTCGATTTCACGTCGATAACAAAACAAAGTTATATAATTATAAGATTTAAGTTATGAATTTAACTTATAGATCACGCAGTATTAAATGTCATCTTAGAAATGACTGTAAATTCTGATAAAATCGAGTAAGCAAAGTTTTATCCTTTTTTCTAAAAGATCCCTTTACTTTTTGACTTTCTTTTATATCGCGAATCTTTCGCAATATCAAATCAGAAAATAAAACAGATATAGGTAAAAAGGATATAAATCAACGATCCTGTTCATAAGAACTAAAATTGTTTCTGTAGCACGCACACGATTCGTGCAAAGAATGCTAGCAGGAAGAAGTCACTTCCCATCAACGTAACGTATTACGTCAGGGGTAAAATCGACGTTCCGGTAGTTTGTGACGAATTATACATCTAATCTAATTGTAACGTCCTATACACAACCAAAGACAGATCTCATTATATACGATAATAGCGTTCCAGCCAAGTAAATCGGTGAAAGTATCTCTCAATAACTGTACTAACTTACGGTGGAGAAAAGATGTATCTGACACAACGAGGGCAACGTTTTCGTGAGAAATCGCGTTACGATGCGTTTGTCGAGGTGTCCACAAGTCGCACAGTCGACAGTGAAAGGGGTTTTTAATAAACGCGACTTAACAACCGGTTCACGCGGATCTTGAAACGCAACTAAAAATTTACACGACTCGCACGTGGCACGAGGAGAAATCAGACCCACCTTTCTCACGGCTCTAGCTGCCTTCTCTTTGCAATTCTCGCTGAAATTCATGTTAAGATCGAGGTACAGATGATTATTGTTTATCAAAAGCGCGGGCGGCTCCATCGGCGGTGGATTCGCTTCCTTTTTATGCCTCAAACGCCTCTCGGTTCTTTCCTGCCTCGTGCGCAGCACAAGCACTACGTTTCGGTCCAGCATATTTAATTCAATCCAAGAATCTCTCAACCGGAGAGTCCCACAGATTTATTTACCCTTCCGTAACACGCACGACGTCCGATTGAATTGATTTTTCGTAACACTACACCACGAATCTTAACCACATAATATTTCTGAGACCATTTCGCAAAAGAAATTGCGGCAAAAGAAAAATATTAGACACAATGCAAAACGTCTTTCGCTATCGCGGTGACATATCTATATGTGTCGTGCCCCAATTTGTAATCGTAAAGATAATTATACAATCTCTAGTTCTCGCGCTTCTTCTATTTTTTGTTCCGCTACTTTAACGAAACGTCGAAAACTTCTCGTGATTTCGTGATGATGCAACGCGATTGAATAGGAATTTGTGAATCGTGGCCGTAAAGGAACGATCGTAACGGACAATGTGCGCCAGATGAGTGCAAAGTCCCAGCATTTATTGGTTCGGATTAGCCCGAACGTTATCGTCTGCCATGTTATCAGAGCGAGCGAGGCGCCTACAAAAAAGTGCTAGGCGCCTCGCAAGCGTGATCGTTTTTCGATACACATATACAAAGTGAAGTAAAGGGGAGGAAAAGAAGGAGAAGAAGACGTCACGAAGAAGATGATGAAGAGAACTGCGACAGGCGACTGGACCATAGTTCACAGAGTTCATCGACCTCCAAAAATCTACGCGATTTGAATTATAAATAACATACAAGTAAATAAAAGTAGGCTAATAAGAGCAGATAAAAGCAAGCTAATGAGAATCAGTGCAAATAAAAGTAGGCTAATGAGAGTCGGCGCAGATTATTATAAAATAATTTAATACTCTGATGCAGTTGTGGAATGATGTCTTTTTTATTTGAACCTTTCAATTCTCTTTGGAATCCTCCTCAGCAATGTAGATAGAAAAGTTGATTGATAGCTGACTCTCTTAGCCTACTTTTATTTATTTGTATGTCATTTAAGAGTCCGTAAGTAAATTTGCAATTATTATTGATCTGAATTATGTTGATCCGTCTAGAAAAAACGGTGTGTTGCGCTTTATATCTGCCTGCATTAGTCGGTACTGAGATCCAAACGCGGAAACAATTCTGAAATTATTGTTCCGCTACCGATAATCAATAATCCCCCCAAAGGGCTCGCGCTCGCTATTTCTCGTATTATTTATTCTCGTTTAACAAAGAATTTATGATCTACCATTACCGTGGACGAGAGAAACACCGCGTTGTTTACGCGTTATCGATCCCGCTGCATTGCTTCAGATGGACCGCGTGCTATCCATCGTTTAGACGAATAGAAGAAAATCTATTATCTCTGTTACACGCTTAATCGGATTTAATAACATCCGTAGTTATGATGGCCAATCATAGCTGTTTCCTCGGAAGAATGGAATGACTGTGATTGGCCAGTTCCATAACTACGACCCGTTATTAAACCCGATCAAGGGTATAAATGTAGTCTATTAACGTCAATGAATGGGCGAAAAAATTAATAATAATAATCACGGTCGCGTTATCGCTGCCGTCAGTCAGTTTACTGGAGATTACACCAAGTTTCATCATCCTACCAAGAAACCGAAATTACGTCAATCGGGATTATTTTCGTATTATTCTAAAAGCAAGAAGGAAAGCGCGAGAGACCGAAATAATAACAGCGCGAACTCATGCTTGTATTGTACATACCCGATTACAATCGACGTGAAACAAGCCTGGGACTACACTCGTGGTTCCGCGGTTTTATCGCCCGTATTCTTTCCCGCCATGAAGCCTCATAATCGAGTTACACCGATACGATCCCGTGACACGGGATTACATATTCGCCTCGAGGCGTCCTTCGAGAGCTTTTTTTCTTCATCAATATTAAAGAGAGAAATATAATACATCGCGAATGGTGTTGCAGTTTACCACATTACGTATCGCAACAATGTAATTAAATATACACGTATTGTATATTACAAGAAAATGCACAGAGCATTAGTCTACAATTTACACATTCGACGATCATTCTTAATTGTGCACGACGCGTGGAGATGAACCAATTCGATATCGATTGCCATAAATAAACGTGGAAACGTTGCGAAAACGCGAAGGAAAGAATGAAATGATGTCAAGTGGTATCTATTCCGGAATAGATGGAAAATCGTACGTTACACCAGCCAGAATTAGAAACATAACAATCTCCATCCATTTAGACAAGTACAAATGAGTGCAATATGATAACTGATTATGAGAATGAGATAAACATTATACAATGCATCACGCGCTTCCTTGACTGACGTTAAAAGGCAGATTGCAATTGTTTTGAATGAGAGAGAGTTACATGCGTAGTTTTGATGACATGAGTGAATATTCACAATAAATACATTTCATGTTGACTAACGATTAAGAAACAAATAATTTGATTTATGTCTATTAATTCAGTTTAAAAGAGAGAGGAATTTAAGAATTAAAAGATTACTTGTTTTATCCTCGATCGATTATTTATTTCAGAAGAAATAGAAATATACGCGAACTGAAAAAAGTCAAGGAATTAAATTCACAAGAACAATTGGATTGTCCTTCACTCTCTCACCATCATGACATTATTAATTTTTATTATCAGTAAACAAATATAAAATATACGGCAATAACAGCTGCCAAAAAAAAATATGATGCATCCGTAACGTTGACACGTCACAATTTTTTATTTTTATGTATATTTTATCCTATGTGTGACAATAATTAATAATATGATTTACATTCATTATGTAGCCAATTGAAATTTTTCCATTTTTTTCCATAACACACAGGATTGATAAATAATCACACAATACACGCGCATACACTATTTTAAATAAAAATATAAAAATAAATCATGAGTATGGATAATATATTAAATTATAATTATTTTCATTTCATATTATAATAATTATTTTTTTTTATTTTCGTTTTATATTATAATTATTTTCATTTTTTTCAACAAGATCACGGTGCCAATTCAATAAATATATTACATAATATTCTTATTGTGTAACAAATAACGCCTACTTATTGGTCTGAGCTAGATATTTAATTTTAATATGAAGAATCCTTTAATTATCTCAATAATTGTTAATTTCGAAAATCAGCGTGACCTTTCACCGCTATCATGTCTTGTAAACATGATATAGATAAAAATCGTCGCCGCGCACTTTGTATGGCTAATTCGATAAAAATTTGTTGAAAGAAAGGAGCCGATATTACCAGGCAAAAATGTATAATTTATCTGAAAGATGAAACGTGAAAGATTAAAACTAGAGGATATAAAAAGGAGCCTCCTAAAGAACGTAATCAAAAAGTCATTACTTTTTGTTGCAATTAAAAGTAATCAGTTATTTATAAGTAATGTATATCGAGAGGATGAAGAATTCTTTCTTTTAACGATGACGAAGTATTTAATTAAATGTTACGCAGTCATAGAGAGAATTGCATAAATCGTCAAATGCGCTTATTGGGATTATCAGAGAATTACAATAAGCGTTTTATTCAAACGGCATATTTGCTATCGTGATGCACGGCAAATCGAGCTTACCAGAAGAGCAAATGGGACAAAATAATTGCTAATTAAGAATAACTCACACTAATAATTTCTAATAAAATGCATCTTGTTTAAGAATTAAAATTAAGGCTGTGTTCCAAAATTTACTTACCAGTAACTAAAAATCTATGATGTACGTGACGTAAATTTTCAGTATTGGCAGTAAATTTTGAAAAACAGCTTAAGCTGTGTATAATAGAAACATAAATGGCGCATCTATCAAATGTTTTAGCTTATTAGAAAAGTAACATTTATCGTTCAAAAAGTAAGATAAAACTACTCATTTTAGAGTTTAATCTGCATCTGAAAAGTTATTTGAAGATTCAAAAATAATTAATACATTTCCGATGAAAACAATACATATTTATCGATTAAAAATAAATAGAAATAAGATATATAGTATCTATCGGTCATATTGAGATATCGATTTTATCGGAATGGAAAATGTTCTTAATCCAAGATACCAAGATTACGCGTAAATCTATGAGTACATGAGACGCAACGATATGCCACGAGAAACGCAGTAATGAATCAAGTTCGATATTAAAAAGACGATAACGATAAGCGACAATATATTGATAAAATATTTGTTAAGCTTATTTTCTCAATAGACATCTTAATGATTCATTCAGAAGCTGCTTCGATATCACGTAGCTTTTAATGCAAAAGCACAGCGCGATAAATAAAATTTTTACATAAAATCGACTGCATTTGAAAATTTGCATATTTCAGCGTTTAGTATTATCGTGTTATACTGCGTGCGAAAAGTATTTTGATCGATGCTTTTTTTTGTTACAAAAAAAAAACGAAAAGGTGCAGATCAATGTTGGAAACGTTCGGCAAAGATGCCTCAGTTGCACGTAGTGTGTTTTGCAGTTCATATATATAGAAAGTATCTTACATTTTACATGCGCAGTTTTACGACCAATTCCTGCATTTCGTAGACGTGTGGTCACCTTTGTCGATACATGAAACGGCTTCCCCCGACTACATCGTAACTTTTCGTGACAAAATAACCACCGACAAAGTGTTGTATGCTTCTCAAGAATAAGGAGTAAAATATATACAGAGAGAATTTTTTCTTAGAGTTTACTCTGAAAATATGATAGTTGTGGGACGACATTGTATTTCGAAAAATTTTAATGTAAATCTCATTCATTAATAAAACTACTGTAAAATAAGTTTGAAGTTTGATTAATTTTACTGAAGTGCATGGCAAAATCTTGAAAATATTTTATTGTACAACTACCATATTTTCAGGGTAAATCTTAAAAGAAAATTTTCTCCGTGTATAAATTAAATACAAAGAATAACAATGGACAAGTTTTTATGTCATCCATAAATAATTCTAAATTTAATTAAAAGATAGGCTATTTTCTCTTTTAATGCATACTAAAAAAAAAACATTTTTGAATAAATATTTGTTTAAACACTATTAACTTTAGGGATATTTACTAAATGTGAACACATTTATATTCAATGCAAGAATCATTTGATCTATTTCCTTGGCGGAAAAATGTTACGAAAATCTACATAGATTGAGACAAGATTTTAGAAATTCTTAGTTTTTCATATTCGTAGTGGAACGTAAAGTGACGTTGTTTGAAAAACCAAGAAATCCTTCGTCCTCAAACAACGACACTGTCTCACTACGAATATCTACGAAAAACTAGGAATTTCTAAGACAAACAATCTTCACTCTACATCCTCTACTATATAAATATCTAGGAAAATTTAAGAATTTCTAAAATCTTGTCTCAATCTATGTTTTCTGTACTTTTTTTGTGAAACATTCTTTTACATTTTTTTTTCCGTCAGGGCTTTTTTTATTGAGTAAACATTTATCTATTGTAAATAAATGTTACTAGTATGAAAAATATATATTAAAATTTAGTAAATTTTTTTCCAGTGCTTAATAAAAGATTGATATCTCACACATTATTATAGAAATAACTTTATCAAAATTGAAAAGTATTGGATTTTAATCAAATAAGTGACGAAGAGACTTAATATTTCACGATGATGGACCATGTCTCTGAAGAGCAGCATCATCTCTGAAGATGCAGTTTCTTACGCGGCGGCATATTTTTAGAAATAATTCGATCGGACATCTTTCCTTCATAAAATAACCACAAATCCAATCTAACATAGGTCATATCGAAAGATATATGAAACTTTCAACCGTTTGTAGGTTGAGTTTAATTCGAGAATCGTCTAGAAAAATGCGCGTGAGAAGAAAAGGATGACGGAAAAGAGATCAATCAAATTTCTTGCGATTATTTAACTATGTTATTATTTAACTACAGTATACAAAGTTTGATTGCAAAGAAAAGGACACTCATTTTAATGCTCGTAAAAAAGTACTAAATTAAATTAATAATTAAATGACTAATTAGTTAATATGATCATTTCTATATATTATTAAATAAATTTTATTATTTAATAAAAATAATAAAAATATTATTTCTATATATTATTAAATAGCACATATAATTAAATACATTAATTAATCTAATATATATATATATATATAAATAAAATTACCCGTAAAATAATTTTCGTAAAGATAAAGCAGTGAACGCATCTTCACAAAATTCGAAAGAACCCGCACAGATTCATGTTTTATTTTTATTTTTCGTATGCAACGATCATCGAATTGTGATATAACCTCAGCAGTTTGGAAGTCGATAATCCGTCGATAGATTAGATAAATTGAAGTCTTACCGAGATTATCGGAAGGACGTGTTGATCACGAGTAAAGTTATCTTGACAAAATTTTCCCACGAATGAGGATTTTCATATCTTCTGAGAACAGTTGAAATGTGATAATTAAAACACGTGTCGATTGCAGTTAAGCGATGCAATGGAATTTTTATATTACTTTGATTCCGTCGAAAGGAAAGAATGTGATTGTATATATTTAATACTGATTAGTCGAGAGCTTAATCGAGCATCTGAAGGAAAATTACCCGGACTGGATAAAGAATACATTTAATTTAATTATCGTGTGACATATCTATGTGCTTCTATCGAAGGTATTGACACACCGTTAATCGTCAAGATAACTTTAATCGGGAGGAACTTTATCGCTTAATTCATACAATTGAAGAATTACTGAACGTAGATCCGAAAAAATATAAAAGGTCGTATTTTAATAAAAATTTATTATACCAATAGGATTGTTAATATCATTTCTACGATATATAAGAACTAGAGAACTTTCCGAACTGCATTTCACCTTCATCCAATCGCCTTTTTCGAACCAATAATAATTTTATTGTGAAACATAAAATTTTTACCGCATCGAACATTCGTCTCATAATCTCTCCACATGACGTGCGGTTTCTATCTAATCGAACGAAAAGACGGACAGAAAAAAAAAAATACAAAAAGGAAAAGATATGGATTATTTTAAGTGTACAGTCTTGCAAAAATTCGCGTAGATATTCGTACATGTGGTGGTCAACCGGCTTCTCGATGATACGGAATGAATATTTACGAATATCGGATCACCGAGGGAGTTTCTACGACCCCAAAACGGAGTTTCGATGAAAAGAGTCTTCCGTGACCCAGACGAACGGCGCGGCGCCACATTTCGAGACGTGCGATTCAATCGTTTAAAATCGGCGCGCCTAGCAGACGGCGCCGGTATTTCGCGCGATATTTCGTATGCGCGAAAAAATGAGGGATAAGAAAAGAGTCGAATCGAGGTCGACACTCACCATTTGGGGGGTGGGACGGCTCTGTCGAGATCCCTGATACTCCTGCAGCTGAACTGTCTCGTATCGTCGCTTCTTCTTCAGATGCGAGCGGGAGCGTCTCACGACTGTTATCACCACAGCTGGGCCCATCCGGCCATCTTGCCATATATCACAACGTGTACTACGTCGCGCTGGCGTATTACGCCGTCGTCGAGTCCCCCATCACTCTCTTTTTCGTCGCGACGCGACGACGATTGCGTAACGTTCGTATTCTCCTTGTCGCTCCCGCCGATTGTCGTGCTTCCTCTTTTTCTCTCACTCTTTCTCCTGACTCTTATCCGACGAGTCACCTCGTTTAAATGAGATTAAAGTTCGTCTTGTGATCGCGGATGACGCTACTGCACGGGAGAATGCAAATGAAAACTAATCTTCAAACGGGAAGAATGAATCGTGAAATCCGTGACTTTGAATAATTTAACAATGAGTAATGACAATGAGCTTGATTGAGTCAGAAGACCGGAATCGATTTTTAATTTAATCATTTGATGAAAATATGTTCATAGATTATAAGATTGAAATATTGGAACTTCTGGTTTAATATAAATTTCAATCGCATTTCATCAAAAAATCATTCTATTAAATTATATAGTACATATTTATATAGTATTTATAATTATATAGTACATATTTAAAGATTAATTTATTTGATTAGTATAAAACAGATAATAGATAGTAAAAAGATATTGTTTACTTAACAATTATTTACAATATGATATATGACACAATATTTACAATATCTTCCTAAAATAGAAAAAATTACTTAATTGCTACTGCCAAACCAATCTGATCCCATAGCACCGAAAAACGCGGCTGCTCCGGATTTTATTGCACTGGTAGGCTCATTTTTCACGTGCTCTTTCGTTATTTTCTTGCGCTGTAAATAAATGCATATTTTAATTATTTTTAGTATATATTCATAAAATTGTGTTAGTATCACACGCGATCTCGCAAAAGTAAAAGATGTTTATATCTTATAATTAAACTAAAAAAAACATAATTAAATTAAAAACACTTATTAAATTACGTTAAAAATCTAACTGTAATTGTTACTCTAATTACATTTGTATTATCTAATTATGATTATATTTCTCTTAACAAATTTTATGTAATGTAACATAATCGATTTAAATCCATTAAGTCTTTTTTAATCCTTTCATTCCTTTTTAAATAAAAACGAGCAATGTAAAAAAGTAATTAGCAATGTAAAAAATTAATTATATAATTTATTAGTTGCGTTAATGCAAAATCACGTCATGCAAGATCGCTTTACCGGCTTACCAAATGTACACATCGTGATATTTTTATCTTTTTCAAAGGGCAAAATCTATGAATAGATACGTATATTTATTAAGAAAAAAATTAACAAATGTGCTATTTTAACTTGAATGCTTTCCATTTGATGATACAAGTCAACACAAATCGACAAAAGCGTTGTACTATCCTTCTTGACATTCAGAGATTGACAAAGATAGAACGACACTTTGTCGATACTTGTGTCATCAAATGAAATTTTAATAAAAGTATTCGATACATACTTGCGTTTTATCGGGTACTGGCATTGACAAAAGTGGCAAATTTCTTGTTGGAGCGGTTACAGTTAAAGGCGGGAACCATGGTGCTCCTGTACAAACTGCAAGTACTGCAGGCGGTTCGGTCCTCTCATTGCTCGTGTGTTCGTTACGTGCACCCAATATCGAATGTAATTGTTCCAAATGACTGACCAAGTTTCCAAATATCAACTAAAAAATTAGATGTTATAAACATCATCGATATTATAAACTTCCTTTTTGTTAATATGGTTAATACTAACCAAAGATCTTTGAACAGATTTTTTAACGTTAGTGTGGATAAACGGATTAAAAACATCATAATCAAATGGATCTATTTTCGCAAGCACTGCATCACACGTTTTTGTTGATAATTCATTAAGAATTTTGTTTTCATGGGGCACCATGAGTAATGTACAATATCTTATATCATATAGTACTTGAAACGCATGCTTTTGTCTAAGGTCTATATTTTTAGATGCGTTAAGATAATAATTGAATAGTTCTGTAATAACACTTTCGATAATTTGCTGTAGTACTCTCCTAAAATTAAAAAAAAAAAACAGAATGTATCATGATAAATAATCTCAATTTACTCAATTTACATTATTTACTTACTTTGGAAGCGTGTGAGGTATAATTTTATTTAAATCTTTGCAAATGGCGGTCAAGAATTTTTGCAATGGTATCGATGGTTGATAAGGTATTAAAATTTCAGACTTTATTCGCTTTCCCTCTCCGGATTCTTCCTCGATGGTAATTTTCTCCCATTCCGAAACGATCCAGTGGACACGCAGCCCATCAATTGGCTCTTTTAATATATATTTCTTCATATGTTCAGATATTTTAACTTTATATATGTTAGCCCAAATGGACCACATGCAAGTACTCTCTTCTTTTAAATTGTCACAAACAGCTTGCCACTTGACATTCGTAATGATAAGTCCGGATACTTTCGACGATGTGAAACACTTATTTAAATTCGAACATAGAGTAGTTAACGCAAAGAGAAATCTTGCTAAAACTATAGCATTTATATCACTTTGACCATGTTTGGGTTTATCATTAACGCATGTGTTCTTTATAAACTGTACAAGATCTTCGATCTTTTCTGTGCTGATTACTTGCAAATGTTCTTGAACTTCATTACGATCGGAGAATGAATTCGCTATTAGAGATATATTCGCCGAAAGTAAACTATCTTTTATTGTTATTACTCGTTCAGTTTCGTATAAATAGTGCTCAAGATCGGATAATAGTGCATATAGATTTTCGTCAAATTTTTCGCATAATTTTATCACATTTGGGGAATATCCTTTAGCCTTCATTAATAAGGACCTTTTGTTATCTAAACCACCATTCTTTGTAAGCTTCTGTGGAATGTCAGTAGGGGAATCTTTCCACACAAACCATCGTAAATCGTGTTCCGGAAATTCAAATTTGTCATGCGCTATCTTATCGAGTAATTCTGTTATATCGGATTTTAAATCAGCCAACGCATCCGTCCATTTATTCGTTATAATACCTATTAACAGATCATTATTAATTATTAAAGTAAGTGAGGAATCTTTACCTTTTTATATAGATATAATTGTTACACACATTTTGCTCGTCTAGTTATAATAGGTTGAAAGAATTCTATCCAGAAACTTATTCTCGGTAATGAAAGTTCCTCCCATATTGAATTCCAATTTTCTGGTAGATTTATACTGATAGCTTCTTCCCGAACATTATATAGGCCTTTAATAGAAACTATTAAATCCAATAATTTAGTGATCTCGAGATTAGAAAAATTATTCACCCACTCCAACCAAGATTTAACACTACTTTGAAGTGCTGGTAAAGAAAAGGTTTTTGGTATATCCTGAACGAACGGTTTGTGATGTTTGGTAACGGATGGTAGAAATTCTTGGAGTAAATCTTGATCTAAATCTAGCTGTGACAGTAAAGAATACGCTTCTTGATCTTTTATGTCTGCTACAAACTGTAAGACCAAACCTCCAGGTGCATTATCTGCATCTATAATCACGTGTAAGATACAAAATAAAATTTTCTGTTTACTGCATTCAGATCGTAAGATAAATAAAATATATAATACTTACTTATAAAGCACGAATATATTAAATGGACAGTTTGTATAAGTATTTTCATACACGATTTGAGCTTATTTTTAACACTGTCATGACCTTCTCCTTTAATGACAGATTCAATGGCCATACATCTTGTGGATATTAATTTTTCTAAAAGATCCGCAAATGACGATTCATTTAAAAATACCAGAGACGCCAAGCAGTTTGCAGCGTTCTACAAGGGAAATGTATCGTCAGTAAGTAATAATTAAATATCACAAAATAAGCAACAATTTGTATACCAACTATGGTTGAAACATCCAACGATTGCAATATTTTGTTGCATTCGTTAGATATAATATTCTTAAATTGCATGATAACATCCCACTGCTTTGAAACAATTGGATATCTTCGTGACAACTCGGTGCTGCCGACTTCGAACATTAGACTGTAATTTATATGTTGTGCTATTATGTATAATTGTGTGGCAAATAACAAATTCTGATTCTCGATGCTCGTCCAAATGTATTGTGGAATGTCCATTAGGATTTTGATTTGGATGATAACGGAGTCAAAAATATATCCTTTTCTACAAAAAATTATAGCTTAGTGTCAAATGTTTATAAACATTGCATTCGAATGATATATGCAATATTTGAAAAAAATACTTGTCCAGCTTATCTTCAATCGGCTCTGTCTTGAAACCAATAAGATATTTCTTTTGCAATTCCCTAAATTTATCCTCTATGTTAATTATTCTCGAGGTAACTTTCTCAGACGTTATCTTCATTTTTCCAATTGTGTCGGCAGCTAATATTAAATCCCGATATCTTTCTCTGAAAATCATTAATATAAAAACTGATAGATGCTTCATAAAGATTTGATTGTAAGTAATCCCTCGAATAATACATTTAGAATAATACACTTTCTTGTAAATTTAAAGATAAACTTTGATAGTATGTAAAGAGGATAGTATTTTAATTAAAAAAAAAAAGTTAAATTAAACTACGTGAACGAGCCTTACCCAACTAACGTCCGTAATTCTAATTTTTTCCTATCACTTTCCAGTTGAATCTTCTTCTGAATCTCTTCAATTTCTTTAATGGTGTGCTGCTCAAACAGCTTATTTATGTCCAAATCCAAGTAATTCGTCGTTGTCATACTTCTAACGTTTCGTGCACAATCTTTCTGGAATCAAGAACGCTCTAGTACAAATAAGATTCCACGTAGCTCGTAAGTCATAAGTTAGAATAAAATCGCAGGTTAGCGAGGTTAGTCTGCTATCAACTGTTTTATCGTGCATCGATACCGTCGCGCTTCGTTGAAACGTCATCCGGAAAATTTCCGTTAGTCGGCGCCGCACCTGTGCTCGCTCGCTGCACCTGCGGATCTCCTTCTGGGAGTTACGTACTCCGAAAAATGCTTATCTGGGGAAGGCTCGTCCCTGACATCGAGTAGAGCTAACCAAGTCGACGAAGCACCGTCGAGGACGGTGAATCCCGGTGAGTTCTCGCGGTCGGCAGGCAGTGCGACCCGGCGACGGAGCATCGAGGAACTTTCTGGCCCTAATCCGACGGTCGGATTGCCGCGCGCAAGACGATTGTCCATTACCGTAGACAAGAAAACACAAGAAACGCCGAACGCGCGGAGGGTACGGAGTGCGACTTATTGGTATGCGGCGGCTGTTTGTCGCCGTGGAAACTCCGCCGGATCTGTCTCCGTTGTCTCGCGTCGTGTCGCGTGTTCCGGACGTCCCGAGGAAGGTTATGTCGTCGGCGTAGCGTCGCACGATTCTACACCTGGCTGCTGCCTGGACGCCTTTCATTCCGATCGGGAAACGCGAGCGGTGATTGCGAGCGATGAAATTTTTCATCGCCCGGTGACATTCCCCTCCCCGCGTGGCGACAGCACAGGTGTGTCCTCGGTCTACGGATGTGTGTGCAGACGCCCCACTACCTATCCCGCGCGAGCCACCGACGTCGAGCAGCTCTCCGGTTTCCCAGCGGTTTCGTCGGCGAGACGGTAGCGGTGATGCGCGCTACCGGGCCAAAAACGACCTAATCGGGACCTGATGACTGTCGACAACACGGGTGAGCATACCTCCTGATACCTCACGCCGCGCCTTCGTGCGGTCTTATCTCGACCGACGGACAAATGGCAAAGTTGAGTCGCGCGCTCCGCAAGGCGCAACTTTCTTCTCTCCCTTTTTTCTTTTTCTGGAATTAGCACATTCGTGCAAAGACTCGCGCCGTGTTGCTATTTTAGCGCTCGCTGCGAAGAATCAGCGTTCGCCGAGAACGGAAACTCGTTTCGAGTTGAATTCTGTCCAAACGAATTATCTTGGAGTCTAATATTTCTCCTTCTCTGAATAATGTATATTCCTAAAAAGGAGCTGCGAAGGTGTTACGCAATAAATTATTTCATGATACAAAATGTGTTTATGTGTACTTTTTTAGTTATAATATACTAATATGATTAATCAAGTTGTCATATAAAAAGTCGTTCTTTTTCGAAGAATGTCCCGGATTACAGAGTGAAAACAAATATAGGGTGCTTTCCATTTAGTGATATAAATCAACACAAACATTCTATCTTTCTTGGCATTCGGTGAGTAACAAAGATGGAACGACATTTGTGCCGACTTGTCATCAAATGGAAAGTACTCATAGTTCACTTCAACTTATCGTATCAGTTCAAAACATTCTTTAGAAAAGACTAGATCTACAATTGTATTATTGTATATAAAAAGGATTACAATTTTTATAATTTTGTTCTCCAAATCGGAAAGAGATAATCTTGTTATGTTTAACATATTTTGAATGCAGATTACCACAAGGCAAAAAGGATGAGTACCTCACTAACGTCACTTCAACCAAATAGTCAAAGCTTAGAAAGGCAGAAACATGTTAGAACCACGACGGAAAGACTGTACAACAGTCTTACCAAGAAAAGGTTTGCTTCTATTAATATTTATAGTCACTAGTATTAGTCATACAATAGATCTCTCATTAATCATGCTTTTTTTATTTGATTTATTGTTAGCTAACATATTTATTCAACTTGTATGCATTTCTAGGAAAGATCCAAAGCAAACAAATGTTCAAAGAATGTGGATAAACTATGAAGACTGCAAAGATGACTTTTGGGCAGCTATAAGATCTAATTATGATTATATTATGGATACTAATTTAATCGATACTTGCAAGGTAGATTTGAAATGTTTTTTAAGTCTTTTTAGTCATGCACAGAGATATAGCGTGAGATATAAATGTTGAACAATTTCATTTTAAATTTAAGGAAGCAAATGGTGAATTGACATGGGACGAAACAGACGTGTCGACGCAATCGTGGAACTTGAAGGAAGTAAGCAATCAATTTTCAGAGCTTTACTCGTGGTTAAGAATTCTTCAAGAATTGGTCTATTCTAAAGAAGAAAATCTTTTAGACAAGAGCCTGCGTGCAGTACGTATCAGTGAATCTGATATATTTGAAATATGATAAAATGTGATAAAAATAAATCTCTAAATATAAAATTATTAATTATACATCTTAAAATAATGTTAAAAATTGAATTAATCAGGCTCATATGGAGGAGCTACGACGCAAGGCGTATAGACGTAAATTATTCAATGAGCAAGCGGAAAAATTAATTTCTCGCGCCCCTGCTTTAAAAGATGAAGTGGCGTGGCGTGTAGATCACTTGAATGCAAAATGGGAACTAGTTGAGCAAATTATGGCGCCCATAGACCAACCAGTATCTAGTCAACAAGATATATCAGCAGGTAATGGGTTGTTGCCTCTTGAAAAATTGTATCTTTTGGTTTATTAAATCATGTAATCGATCTGTTCCAACAGATTTTGAACGCGAAGTGAAATGTCTAAGAAAATGGTTACGAGAAATGGAGTCACGTCTTCAACCTTTGAGCTTCCACATCAACTGGACTTTGCCAGAACTGGAGGACAAAGCGGTAGAGCACATGGTAAGTGACGTATTGTTTTCTATTGTTAGATTTACGTAACAATAAAGTTATTTTCTTATCTTTCTCATTCGTCGGCAAATTTCGCCATGTGGTATACTTTACAGACATACCAGATGTCCCTTTGGGTCTCCCCTTTATTTACTTTATTACATTTTACTGTGAGAAAGTATCATCCACTTGTAGAAAAAAACGCATGTATAAAAAAATGTAACATATGCTCCAATATGTTTGGTTTTTCCTTTAGAATTAAATAATAAACAAAGAAGAATCCCAATTGATATTCGTTCCGAAATTTCTTTAAACAGTATTCGTAGATCCAAGGTACTTTAAATTAATACATCTTTGCTTAAAATTAACATAATTGAATGATTTTTTATTTTGTTACGTAATCTTATTTCTCGGATATTGATTCAAAATAAACAAATCGGAACGATTGGAAAAAATCTCCTAGTTCATTGGACCCATAAATATGTATTAGGAAAGATTTCTTGTAAATTTCAACAAAAGAAGGTGAATGTCTTTAAAGTTAGAGGCTCAGATAATTTTATGCATGCGCTTGTTCTTGTCTTCCTGTTTTTTTATAAGTAAATTGGATAGCGTAAAATGCATAAAGTGGAACGGAGTATAAATCTGCGGATAAATTAGCTCCAGCCGAAGCAACCCATTTATTAACCGATTTAATTGTTAATGACGAAACGGGAATACTAGGAAGCGGCATGATTCGGTGGAATACGTGCTAAGAATAATGCCGCATTGGTCTAGCACGTGCGTACCGGATTGAATTTTCGTTGGCCGTTAAGACCGAGCGACGCAACAGCTAAGAGGAACGGATGTGATGGTATCCAGGGTGATAGGGTGGGGAGCAAACAGTCGGCGTGTATACCCCACGTTGTTGTTTTGTTCCGGGCTCCGATCTTTCCCGAAGGCTTGCGTTCGGACACAAACGACGCGCTTCGTTGCTTTGGAGAGACTAGCAGCTGCCTGCCGGCTGCACGAGTCGACAGAGTTCGCCGTTCCACGGTCGCTGCCGGTGGACGGGCACGTTACAACGAACACGTTGATCCAAGGTTCCCTTCCTCCTTGTCCTCTCTTCTTTCTTCCTTCCCCTCCACATTCATCGTCCTCTTCTTTTCGCCTTTCTCTCTTTCTCCCTCTTTCTCACCATCTCTTTCCGTTTGTCTAGTTCTCATCCCTCTTTTTTTCTGGAGCATCGCGCTATATTTAAACGCAAATGTTGCGCGTCTCTTGTATTTGATTTGTGTGATCGCGGCACATCACGTAGTAGCTTTGTGCAACGCGTGGGTCAGCTTTTGTGTGCCACCGGCATCTTGTACCGGCATCAGTATTCCCTCCGTTTTCCCTCCGTTGCTCCGTAAAGCAGCGGGGGTTCTTTCTGGAAGAATCCATGGTCACTCACGTAATCTCCAGCATCGTGATATCGTGGGTCAGCCAGACGAGTCTCTTCTTCTACGGGTCTAACCGGCCGCCGTACGGGCTCTCTTCCCCTTCTTCCTTCACCTCCTCCTACTCGTTTTTCCATCCGTCCGTCCATCCTATCTAACCGAGACCCGAGACATACCACGGCAACACTCGCAGCTTAAACTTCTTCGCGCGGTCCATTCGACGTGGTTTCTCCGTCGTCGTCGACTGCCGCGAACAAACCCTGGCGCGGCGCGGCAGTGATAAAGGAGTCATTCATGCAACGTAACGAGCACGAGTGCGACGAAACCGCCGCGAGGAAGCGGGGAACCGGAGGTCTGAGGCGTTTGAAAAAAAACCACGGCGTATCCCAAGTCGTCTCGTCGTCTCGTCGTCTCATCGTCAGTCTGTACCGGGTGTGAAGAAAAAAAGAAAAAAGATGCGCTTCGTTACCGAAGCTTGTGAGTGCTTATAGTGCTACAGCATGGATGCTCGGTCTCGATGCTTCTCGATTCTTCGTAGTTTCCTCTTCTTGTGGATACGCGTGTTCTCGCACACATCCTCGCTTTCGCGCTGACGTAGATACAATGGTGCGCCGCTCTTCCTACTCGGCATAGTGGATATGCATTTTGGTAAGCCACCTGATGGAAAATTTATCGTTCTCTTTATCTAATTGTGTGAGGGAATTTCTACGGAGCTCGTTCAAGGATCGATCGAACAGATTGCCTCACCGCGGTTGATTAAACAACAGTATTGTTTCGAAGCACGTGGTCGTAAAAAGTCTACGGTAAAGATAATGGAATTTAGAACGTGAAAGTCGGTGTTCCAAGTGTTCCGAACCGTAGAGAGAGAGAGAGAGAGAGAGAGAGAGAGAGAGAGACTCTTTATTTTTCTGGTAAACTCGTTGCATCTATCTCAATATTTTATACCGCGTTGTTATTAGCTGAAACTTAATTCTCTGCTCTGCTTCTCTCTTCAGAGTTTTTCAATTCGAGATAACACCTTGAGCTAATTCCGTCCACATCCGCAGTTCTCTCGCAGTACAGCACGACTGAGATTCATTGTGATATTTGTCCCGTTATTGTTACATCGAAAAACACAATGAAACAATGAAGCAATTACAGCAAAGACTTAATCTGAGTAATGCATCTACGATCGTACTTGCCTTTCGAACGAGAAACCGTCATTACATATCGGATTTTCCTTTCCATAGTAAAAGACGAAAGGAAAATCGTCGTGTAAAAAGTTGCATTTACTCACCCTTGATAGTTTATTTACGATATTATGTCAATTCAAGATAAAGCAAAGCACATAAGTAATAATACAATAATAATAGCTGTTATCGTCAAGATTATGATCATGAAAACCGGGAAGCCCGTTGCATGTTTTTCGATCAATCATATACTTATCATATATTAATTATATACTTCGAACGCACGTCGATCCCTGGTTCGCGCTCCGATTTATTACACCTGAGCTCCGGTTCACATATTATCTTCCGCCGCGTTTGGTCATCGACACTCCGTATCGCGGTGCGTGGATGCTCCGTTGAACGACATTCGTGAATGTCGAAGTCGGTCGTTCGAGGTCAAGCGAGTTCACGTGGAATTGTATCCGTATAAAGAGAAAGTAGATCTTTCTGGAATTTTATGAAGTCAGTTGTTATAGAGTATCCGATAATCGCGCTAATTACCGGATCGCTAGTCATTGTATTAAATTTAAATTTAATTATTCATTATAGCGGAAAGGGAAGGTATTGTATCCTCCCATCCTTTCGACTTTCTATCGATACCCACAATACACTTGCGTCACACTATCGTCAAGCAACTCATTTACCAGTTATTTACCAGTTACATATATCGCTTAAAAGAGAAAGTCGAAGGAACATCAGTCGGCCTGACATTAACATCTATCTGGCTGTATTAATTAATTTGGAACGAATTTCGTTTCGCTAACGTAACATGTGGACATATGTCTGAACTCGAAGAAAATCTGTGAAACCGGACAGTAGCCGTTTGGCTTTTCAACTAGTTGAGAGTATTTTTAGAAGCGCACGATTCGAGCGATTATCGCACACACTCCAGCCTCGTGCGATATTAGGGTGATTGCTCTTCTTCCGAAAGAAAAACTAACTCCCACGTTAGATAAACGTAAGATAGATTTGCGCGAGTAACGGCTGTAACAGATTTTAAATAGATCGAGACAAGTTCAAGTCGGGTGAGAATTATTCTCGTTTTTTATCTCGCGTAATCGTATCACGTTAATTTACAAATCAGATTCTCGATTGACACAACATCCGCATGCAAAACACAATATGCATAAATAAAACCGGAAGTATCTTTCGCTGCCTGATGTTACATTTAATTTGACTTTAACAAATTCGATTTCCGGCGCATCAAATATCGTGAATTGTAAATATTGACGCGATATTTAAATCTCACGAATTTTAAATTTATCGGGAATGATCATCTCGAATAATATTTTTACGACACATGATTATTTTTGGCAACACTCTTGACGATGTCTTATATTGTTCATTTCATACGAATTTGTGAATTTTAATATCTTATTAATAATGGGTGATAAAAATTGCATTCGTGTGATAAGATTACAAAGTATTTGTAGATAAAAAAAATAATAAGTACCAACTAATTCAAGGTTCAAACGGGTACGTGTTCGCGATAACGACATGCCTTATCAACGATGCCTTATAACTTGGTCTCTTCATAAACGAGTAACTTTCTCGTGGTATGCCGTTAGAATTGTTGTAAAATTTACAGAGATACTTGCGAAACCGCAAATCCGAGCATTGACAAAACCAGAGTTATTCTACCGTGGAATACAAGTAAAATGTCCAATAAGAGTCTCGGCGCGGCGACGAGAAATGAGGTGAGGACGGCCTGGGTAACTCGGTTAACAGCTGCGAGCGGAAGGTCCCGGATGTGATCTTATTCGCGAATACGCGTGCAATTTGAATATATTGCATTAAGAAGATACTGAGACTTCCAACCATTTTGAATTTAAAATAAGACCAAACTACTAGTATCACCAAAAGGGTGAAACGTTCGAATGATTTCTTCTTTTATACGGGGGACTATAATCACTCCTCAAGTATGCATCGCTCACGCGATGCATGATCGCGAGGATACGCGATGGAAACTCGCGGTGCTGTCTCGTGCTTGCGTCACCATCACCAGCGGTTTACTATAAGTGAAAGGGAATAGAAAATTTTTGCCAGCTAACATTTTTTTTATGGCGCTCTACGAATGCAAGATTTACGATTACGCGGTGCATAACGCGTTGCGACGCGAAATCAGTATGTGCGTACAGCAATCCGTTTGATTGTTGCCCCCGAACGAGATTGCTTTATCGTGGCATTGCTTACGGTGCAAATTATTACAGCAATATTCTCTTTCCTTCCCGCATAATTTGCATTTCGTTCCACGTACGAGTGGAAGTGTCTTGTTGGAGAATTAATTATCAAGCTTTAGCAGTTAAGTTTAACAGTTAAAAACTTGAAGAGAGAAAAATTTAGAAAGAAATTTTAAATAAATTCTACTTGAAAGATTGATATGAATGATGCAGAGTTTGATATTCGAAAGTCACAGGAAGCCTTGTAACGCATTTCAGATATTAAAGCTCGATGTCTGCATAAAAAGGAAGCCTTACGGCGATGATTGTTCTCGTACTGAAGAGAATTGTAAATGGCGTATATTACAGGATGTTTCACAAAGTATTGGAAAGAATTCACGAATTATGATGAATAGAAGCTATGGTCGCGAATTTTATAGCAGCACGAACAACTTGGGTTAAAATTAGATCGTTCAAATGGAAGCCCCGCCGGGAACGAATTGTCTTTCAAACGCACACTATCATAGCGTATATAATCGAAAGGTTAATATTACCACGTTACCGGAAAGTTGATGCGTTTTTTTTCATTATAGCTTGTCATATTATAGAGTCATTTGCCTTTGCATGTATGCGTGCGCTGACTCACTCGCCTGGCGTCATCCGTTAACTAGGAACATTGTGGATGTGACCACCATTTCTGAGTTGGATGGAACTTGTAGCGTATCCTTTAAGATACAGAGAGGCTACTCTTGGGCCGGTAGTCAGTTCTTATATTCAAGACAGATTAAATTCTGTCTGGAGATGTCACGGACTAATCAGAGGGCCACGTCTTAGCGTCTTGAAATAAGAACCGACTACGAATACCAACCTTAGAATACTTACAAGGAGTATCTTATTGTTAGTTTTAAAAACACTTTTAAATTATATTTTTAAATTATATTTTGTATTAAAATTAAATCATAATATCGTAGCAAATCGATTCGTTTCAAATATACCTACCGGAATAGTGTGATAATAGAGAGGAGTTTATTTTGTTTTAAAATAGTTTTCTAAAAACGAAAGAGGAAAATATAAAGGAAAAATATAACGAAATAAATTGTACAAAATGTAAGGAAGAAATATGCGTGCGCAGGAAGAACGTGAATAAATAAAATTAAAAGAGAAAAAGATACAGCTACGCTAAAGGTAAGAAGAAGCATTGAGAATATCAAAGAAA
>Ga0157364_1001091_pt1 | contig 22013 bp, 21 predicted proteins | sample AttsexASBM2_FD_111476 | JGI IMG/M metagenome (GOLD analysis project Ga0157364, IMG submission 111476) | Fungus gardens microbial communities from leaf cutter ant in Ribeirão Preto, State of São Paulo, Brazil - Atta sexdens ASBM2 | ecosystem: Host-associated > Fungi > Mycelium > Unclassified ...
ACATTGAAGCAAAAAATTAAAACCTCCCTCAAATGACGAGAATTTGGCTCGTAAACTGACATTTTCAATCGAGAATAGCTTTATGATGCAGACACAAATCGACTAATGTTTCTATGGGGTTATGTTGACAGATGCCCAAGTTTATTATATGACGTTTATGATTTATTTATTTCGACCACCACTTACCGCTAAAGCCATCTATAGGAAAACAGCGGAAGCAAAGTTGTACACCTAATATTATATATTAAAGCTCTGCATAATATATTAAATTAATAAAACATATTTAAAATGTGACGAAAATAAACCTTTTTTTCTCTCTTCTCACTAAGCACCTTATTTACTAAAAGATTAATATTCTTATCTATGTTGCGTGCGTTCGTGCGTGAGCATGATCAATGATTGGATAAAGCTATATCTGCATTTATTAATTTAATGTTTCAGAAATCTCTCAGAAACTTCATATTTACAACGTTGAAGGGATATATAATACATTACAGGAACATTTCTAACATAAAGTTTTAATCAATGTAATTGCAGAAATGTTACAATTATAATATTTCAAGGAAGATAGTCTCAGAAATATTACAAAAGTGATAATTGAAACATTGGAAGGTTCCTGCAACATAAATGAAATTTTCCGTGCCATCAAGGAATCTATTTAGAACAAACAGAAACAAAAATCACCGGCAACATATAAATGAGAATACATTCTAATTCGGTGATAACAAACTATAGGTTGCACGAATTTATGTAAGATGGCATTGAAATTCTGACTAAAGAGAAAAATTATAATAAACGTCTAATGATACGCCCTGGATATGTATTGTTCCTAGCGAAAATATCAACCGCAATATTCAAGGGCGCGATACATCCGGATCGCATGAAACTTGCGGATGACAGTTGCTCCGCCGGAAATAATCGAATACGCATGAATTCCGCTGAATTCTATTTTCTCCCGCTCATATTGTTAACCGGCGGGAATCGCCGAACGATTCCGAAACAATACGAGCGGAAACAACAGTATAAAAGCCCCGATTTGTACTGCGTATGATCTCTTTTTTTTCTTCGTACCGATTCTGTATCATTACTTTCCAGGTCCGAATTCTCCGGTCGCGAACACAAAAAGATGACAAAGAATACTCTGTCACTATCGAGCATTCTCGATCGCAACCGATCAACCAATTGCATCGACGGGTATCTCTGAGGCAGAATGTACTCTGCCTCGCCGAGCGTTCTCAGCCGCTAATCAGCAAGCACGTGATTGCACTAACAGACTTTCCAGATGATTTCAGAAATCAAGGATAGTGGATGGCGGTATGCAACCAAATGGATGGCCGCTTCGAAGTACTATAAAATTATAATTCCTGGAAATTCAGGGAAAAATGTTTTTTTTTTTATCATAATATTATAATGTGTATTTTGGAATAAGATATTAATCAATAATAATACTCATTTTAGTAATAAAACTATAAAATTAATTAATTTTAATAACATGCATACCTAAGGCGTACATTATCGATACGGCGTACCAAATATCGGTACCTGTAAGCTTTAAGTACATATGTGACAAGTATCGATACTCTCAACACTTGTGTTACATCCAAGTCCCAGGATTTTTGTCTTGAATGGGAGAAGGAATTAGGAGCGGAAGGGGTTAAGAAAGAACAGATTCCACTCTTGTGGTTATCACCCAAAACGTGTCACAAGCACTTTAATGGGTCACAGATGTGAGTCAACGCCGATATGTGACGCTATTACCCAATCCGTGACAATGTCAGTCGGCCTTCTTTTTAAGTCAAGAAACTTAATTCCTTTAATCAGGGACAAGACCAAGATAGTACGATTTTTGGGAAAGTGGAATGAATCGGAAAGGGCGCCAAAATAAATAAAAATTGTCTTATTGGTTTTACAAATAATTAAAAAGTTACCTTTATTTATTTTTGATATATATATATATATGTATATATGTATATGTGTGTATATATGTATCTATATATATATATATGTATATGTATGTATATATATGTATCTATACATATATATATATATATATATATGTGTATGTATATATATATATTATGTATCTATACATATATATGTGTGTATGCAGTAACACTAGAATGATTATTAATGATTAAGTTTTCTGTTTATGTAGGACGAGATGGTGGTATGATCAAAAGGGGGGTCTCGCAGCTCGGCGAGCAATTGAAGAGATTGAAAGATCTCTTCAAGAGGTCTATCATCCTCTGAAGGAACAGAGAAAAGGAGGGAGGAGATATTATGGAGTATGGAGAGTCTACCAAGAGGAGAATAAAAAGGGGAAGAAAATTCCAGATCAAGGAATGGAAGAGAGAATCATTCTCAGTAAGGTCCAACAGATATCGCTGAGGATGGAACCTCCCGCTCAACGATCGGACTCCTATTAACTCTATCTGACTCTATATTCCCGTTCAGTTGGGCGTGGGCCTCTTCCGAGAGGAAAATTCCTGATTGGATCTTTATTATTATCGGGATCCCCCTTTTTTGAGCACTTCAATCTTCGCTCGCTTCTTGCGACTCGCACGATAGCGATTCCGTTTCATCATCTACGTTAGAAATTTTCTTTTTTAAATTTGATAGGAATATGCATTTTGGGATAAGTGAAGAAGAGGGGAAAGAGAGGAAAAATACCAATAAATAATTTGGTGAATTGAAAGAGTAGAGGCGGCTTATCTATTCTTAGTGATAGTAGAAACCGAGAAGTGAGAGAATTACTTAAAGCGTTTTATCATTCTAAATCCAAAACGAGGGAAAAAAAGGAGAGAGAGAGAGAGAGAGAGAGAGAGAGAGAGAGAGAGAGAGTGTGTGTGTGTGTAATTACTCGAAGCGCTTTACTGCTTCGAGAAATCATGAAGGTGAAGAAATATAATTACTCGAAGCGCTTTACCGCTTCAAGTAATTAAGAGAAGCGCTCTATCGCTTTGTGATATAAAAAAAGAGATGAGATGTAATTACTCGAAGCGCTTAGTGATTCCGCTTCGAGTGATTAGGAGAGACGAAATCACCTGCTCGAAACATTCCAATAATATAATTATCGGTTCAAGCAGAAATATGCAATGATGTTACGGGAGGAGTCGGGAAGTGGATGAGAGAGAAAAGTAGAAATTTCTGAGATGTTCCGTAATAAATAAAAAAAAATCTTTGTTTCCGACGAATAGAGATATCGATTACTTATCTCTGCGGTCGAGCGGAGGATAACTGTGGCGAATCTCTCAGGTAAAAGGACTGAAAGGCGGCTGGTAGCTCTCGAAACAGTTTATTGAGGGAAGCCGGATTGATAAAGTATTATGATGATGAGCAATTCACGCACTTCAGAGAAACCGATGTACACTGATTTTACTAAAACCTTTTTTTTAAAACTGACAGGAATGAATGACTGGAAAAAGAGTGACCTCATGTCTCAAAGAGTCCTCGTATTTATATTCGCGGAGACGATATGTCCTTCCTAGTTTTTGGCAGTAGGTCATTAACTTGGCGTCTTCTAGAAATTGGACATTTGGAGGAATCGGATTAGTGATTATAATTAGTCTTATTTAACTCTGGAAGCGCGCGAACAACGTCAAACTAGTAAACAAAGCTTTAATGTAAAAGATTTATTGGGCAACGATTAATCTTCTGCCCCCTGTGACTAACTCTGAGCCCTATCGGTAAAATTTATCGCTAAAAAAATTAAATTTTAATTGTATATTTAGTTTGCTATGTATTTAATAAAATTTACTTATTCCCTAATTATGCCAAAAAGGGATCGTTGTAATTTTTTCATGAAAAAAAAGAATGGAGTGCAATCCTGTGGACGTAACACTTGTATACATTAGAAACATTAGCAATTTAAATATTTGTATCACTTTCGAAATTAAGTATTAATCTTTATGAATAATAAAATAAATTAAATGTTAATCTTTATGATCTAACATTAACGTTAAAATGTTGAATAATGACGTCGCAGGTTTATTTTTAAAAGAAATATTAAGCATACGTGAAATTTTTTTTGACATCTATTGAATAGATATGTCACAACTATATCAGTTAACAAAAAATCCTCAATTTTTTATGTACACTTAAATTTAAGTGTTTATCATCAAAGTTGAGTGTTGATTATAAGTATTGGCTGTACGTTGAGAGTTTGACCGTCAACATTGGATATCACTTAAGCGTTGAGCATTAATATTGGATGTCGATTAAGAGTAATAAATCATGAATATTTGGTGTTGCCTTGGTGTATATACTCAATATTAAGTGTCAGTTAAGTGTTGAGCATCAATGTTGGATGTCAGTTGAGTGTTGACCACCAATGTTGAGTGTCGATTGGGTGTGATCATTAAATTCGGTAAATAGTTTGATGCATACACTATAACACCCAATCGCGGTTTACTCTCAACACTTGTATATGACACTTAATAGATGAGTGTAAATCTTAAACAGTTTAACAGGGGCTTCAACATATTTAGGATTGCGCAAAACATTTTTTTGACAGACTTTATCTAGACTGCATTTGGAAACATTATCTAGGTGGCCCCGTATTTCTTAGCCTTGTTTCACATTGGGTGAACAACAAGAATAAAATGGTACACTCGAATGATGTTTCCGAACGCAGTCTAGATAAAGTTTGTCAAAAAGATGTTTCACACGTATAGTTAAAATATTTAATTTTTTTCATAAATAAATCTGCGACGCAACTATATTCAACATTTCAGCGTTAATTCTCAATCATAAAGATTAACATTCAAATGATCTTTACATTCAATTTTGAAAATAATACTCAAAGGTTTAAAGTGTTTAAGATTTACACTTATCTATTGAGTATTATATACAAGTATTAAGAGTCGTTGGATATTATGGAGTACACATCAAATTTAATGGTCAACCGATACTCAACATTGATGGTCAATATTCAACCGACAACAAATGATGCTTAATATTGACTGACACTCAATATCTACAGCAAGGTAACACTAAATATTCATGGGCAATCTTAACTGACATTCAACATTGATGCTCAATGCTTAACAATGACACCCAATGTTAACGGTCAAATTTTCAACATACATCCAATACTGACAACGCTCAATATTGATGGCAAATACTTAAATTTGATTGTTAACACCAAAAATTGAGAGTAATCGTAAGGATTACACCGCAGAAATCAGAAAAAAGCATTACCTAATAGGAAGTAATTTTTCTACAACTACTTTGTTACATATTTTATGTTTAACTAATATTATGATATGATTTCATATATTTATATAATATTATTTATATAATGTTATGATTTCAGTTTCTTACTTCAATATTAATGAAATTATTATAAGTTCAATCTACTACTGTAATAAAAATAACGTCATCATAAATTATAATCTACATAAAATGATTAATGTAGGGCGCGTAAAAGACTTAGTGGTTATTTTGTGATACTTAAGTGTAAAGGAATAGCAAAGCATGTTGTAGCAAAATACAGGTGCTTTGCTATTCCTTGTTTAGTTTATTGTCTTATGTCCTACAAAAAAATACTCTCAATTTTGAGCATTATCCTCAAAAAGAACACTCAAATTTAAATGTTAAATATGTATATAGACTGCAGTTTGCATGTTTATACGCTTTAAGCGCTTATAAACATTGCTCACGATGTTCGCTTGGCTCGTATAAGCGCTCAGAAATGCGTTTATGACGTTCATTCGTAACGTCATACTCGTGTTACACAAATGCTCATTTCATTGAGATAAGTCAGCGTAAGCGCAAATAAGTCCTTATTGCCCAACTAAACGTAAGTAATGTTCAATCCTAATCTTAGTAGGTTAAATCTATGCATGTTTTTTCATTAAAGAAATGTTTAACGATTGTATCGGGTTATGTGTATATTTAACACTTTCATAATATACTTATATAAGACATCTATAAACATTTTCCGAATTTGTGCTAACAAAAAAGAACTTTGTTGTTTACAACAAGGAATTGCATGATTAAATTGTCATCAAAAAATAAGAAACATAATTTACTCATACAAAGACATCAACACACAAAGTTCTACTTGATTTAGAAGATACACAAACTGAGAATATATACACAATATCTTTAACATCCGAAGTACTACGATTTAAATGTACTTTCGATGAAAGGAAACAATAGTTATAAGACAAAAAAAGTTACTAAAAGTTATTAAAAAAAAATTTACAAAACTTTAATATTTGTTAAAATAGTGCCAATGGAACATTTGCTTAAAGTAAATAAATATTTATTTTAAAAAATAGTGTTTAAATCAAAGCATTACTTTTTATTGAATAAATTTTTATTCGCTATAAACAAATGTTTCATTAATACTATTTTAAATAAATATTTATTACAATTTCGTAAATTTTTATTTTTGGTGTAAAAAGCGAATTACTCACGGTCAATTACATTATCAATTACATTCCCAAGCTTAATGCTTACAATAACCAAAATGAATCACTTATTTAATTTAAGCAATGACAAACCAAATTGAATACCAAAAAATAACGCTTATAAATATGAGCATTTACAGTGTGTGAGCGTGCAAACCGAATGCAGGATTAAAAAAAATTTGGATATGATTTCAAACTGATAACTAAAGGTTATCCCTTTCGAAAAAAAACCCTCAATTTATTGTGTTAACACTCAAATTTAGGTACCATCAAAATGTTGACTGTCATTACATTAAATGCCACTTAAGTATTGAGCGTTGAGCATCAATGTTGGGTACGACCATTACATTCGGTAAATAGTTGGTGTATACACCAAATTTGATGGTTTTACTCTCAATAGATGAGTGTAAATCTTAAATGACTTAAATAACTTTTGAGTGTCATTTTCAAAATTGAATGCCACTTGAATGTTAATCTTTATGATTGAGAATTAACGTTGAAATATTGAATATATGAGGACAAGTCAATAAGTTTTAGAAAAACATACTAAAATACATTTTTTTTGATCGATTCATTTTTATTTCTCCACACAGTCTCCTTTTTCGATCTTGACACTTGATCTAACGATTCTCCAATTTTATCAAGCCGTCCGAATTATATGATTTGTCCAATCCTTCAAAATAAGCCTCTGTTTCGGCGATGAGTTGCTTTCTGATGATGAATCTCTTTCCTCCGAACATTTCTTCAGGTTTGGAAATAAGAAATAGAAGGGGACTAAATCTGGCGAATATGCTAGCTGGGGAAGCAATTCGTAGCGGAATTCGTTGAATTTGACCATCGCTGCCAGGCACGTATGAACTCGTGCATTGTCTTGATGGAAGAGCATTTTCTTCTTTGCCAAATGGGGACGTTTTTTTCTTTAAAATGTTGTTAAAACGGTCCAATAAGAACTGCGTAGTAATCGCCAATCATTTGCTTAATCATTTGCTTCGACGGAAGATAATTGATATGAATTATACCACGTGCATCCTAAAAAAACTGTAGTCATCATCTTTCCGGTCGACTTTACGGTCTTCGCCTTCTTTAGAGCTGGTTCACTCGGTGAAGTCCATTGTTTTGACTGTTCCTTCGTCTCGGGTGTGAAGTAATGGATTTATGTTTTGTCCAGTAATGAATCGACGCAAAAATTTATCTGGATTACGTTGAAACATCTTCAAACATTGTTTTGAAATTGTCACACTGTCGCACTTATGGTCCACAGTGAGCAAACGCAGCACCCTTGCCGATAGCTTTTTCATATCGAATTGTTTGTGCAAAATTGAAATCACTGTGCCATGTGATATGCCTGTGGCCTCAACAAGCTCACGCACTTTCACTAGTCGATCAGTCAAAACAATATCGTGGATTTTATCGATGATTTCTGGTGTAGTAGCCTCAATTAGAGGCGTCCCGAACGAGGTGCATCACATGTGTATGTACGATCACGTTTAAATTCATTCACCCAATTGTGTACAGTCGCAAACGCTGGTGCAGATGTGCTATGAACATTATCCAACTTGGTTTTGATTTCTTTCGGCGTTAAACCTTTCATATGTGGATGTTTGATCACTGCACGAAACTCGTTTTTTTCCATTTTGCAAAAAATACAAAGGTTTTTCACTTTAATCGTCTACAGAAATGAAACGCGATAAATTCCACTCAAAATTTGACAGTAATCAGCTGAGAGATGCTACTTGTCAAAAAGTAATGTGACATGACACTGCGAGTGCCCTCTGACAGATTTTCTAAGAACTTATTGACTTGCCCTCGTAGATGCGCTGCCAGATTCATTTATGAAAGAAATATATTTTAATACTATACGCATGAAACATCTTTTTGACAAACTTTATCTAGGTGTTCGAAACATTATCCGAGTGCCCGCATGTATCGTTTTATCCTTGTTGTCCAATGTGAAACAAAGATAATATAAAACACAGGAGCATCCAGATGATGTTTCCAAACGCAGCCTAGATAAAATTTGTCGAAAAGATGTTTCACGCAGTCCTAAAGATGTTGAAGCTCTATTGAGATATATCACAGTTATATACTAATATATTCATTGTTCTTGGATCGAAGCAGCAGTTCCCACGATTGCAGTGATCAAGCCCGTTGGATGGGGTGATGTTGGATGGGTGATTGCTTCAAAAAATAAAGAAATTAATTCCTAAATGAGAGAGAGAGAGAGAGAGAGAGCGTTTTTTAATTATAATTTTATCGTGTGTATTTCGGAAAATGTTGCAAATTAATTATATTGTTTTAGGAATAAAACAAATTTAATTAATTTTATATAATAAAGCCATTTATTTTGATGATTTTCTTTGAACATTAATCTTTAATTGGATGTAATCTTCAGTTTGACGGTCCGAAATTACAAATTTGAGCATTTTAAAAGTGTTTAACACCCAAATTTAACTTTTTTTGAGTATTTAACGCTCAAAATTGAAAATATTTTTTCGTAAGAGTACATCCAATTAAAGGACATCAAATTAATTAATGCCCAAGAAAATTATCAAAATAAATGGTTTTATTATAGAAAATTAAATATGTTTTATTGCTAAAATAGTATTATTGATTTACAACATTTTCTGAAATATACACGACAAAATTAATTTTAAAAAATGCTTCCTCTCTCATATATGGTAGTAACACCCAATACTAATGATAAACATTCAACTTTAATGATAAACACTTAAATTTGAGTGTTAACACCAAAAATTGAGGGTTTTTTTCGTAAGGAATTCCCTTAATTTTAGGTATTAAACACTCAAAAAGAACACTCAAATTTGGGTGACAAAGTTTAGCGGTTTCAGAGAGGTTAAACATCTGCTAATAATATTTAGTTATATCGCTTTGAGTTTCACACAAAAATCTTGATTTTTACTGTGTTTGAAATGACGAATTTTGTGTTAACCAAGCAGCATTTGCGGGAGAATTTGATTTTCTACTTTAATTGGAAGAAAAGTGCGGCTGAAGCCCATCGAATGCTTGTCAAAGTTTATGGTGATACTGCTCCAACTGATAAATCATGTAGAGAATGATTTCGACGTTTCAAGGATGGAGATTTCAGCGTTGAAGACAAGCCTCGCTCTGGACAAAAAAATTCGAAGACAAAGAATTAGAGGCATTACTTGAAGAAGATCAGAGTCAAATGCAAAAGGAGCTTGCGGAATCATTGGAGGTAACTCAACAAGCCATTTCTGTATGACGTTCTGATTGAGAGCATGGGAATGATTCAAAAACAAAGAAATTGGGTACCTTATGAACTGAAACCGAAAGACATTGAAAGGCGATTTTTCATTTGCGAATAGCTGATTCAAAGACAACAGAGAAAAGATTTTTTGCATCGGATTGTGACTGGAAATGAGAAGGGGATATTCTACGACAACCCCAAGAAGAAAAAATATGCTAAGCCCGTTGCAATCGATCTCAACATCAACACTATGGCCGAACATTCATGGTTCGAAGATCATGCTCTGTATCTAGTGGAACCAAAAGGGTCTTGTTTACTATGCTGCTGAAACCTGGCAATTCCATTACGGGCGATCGGTATCGGCTACAATTGTTTCGTTTGAGCCGTGTATTGCGAGAAAAACGACCAGAATACGAGCAAAGACATGATAAAGTTATTCTTCTTCATGATAACGCTCACCCTTATATCGCTCAAAGTCATAAAAATATATTTGGAAACGCTCAAATAGGATGTTTTACCGCATCCGTATTCTCCGGACATTGTTCCTTCTGATTATTAGTTGTTCCGAAGGATGCAGCAAGTCATCGGTTCACTTCTTTCGCAGAAATCGAAAATTGGCTCCAAAATTGGATCGCCTCCAAAGAGTCATTTTTTCGAGATGGAATTCGAAAATTGCCTGAGAGATGGGAAAAAGTAATAAGCAGCGATGGACAATACTTTAATTGATCTGTTCATTTATTTTGTTTTGAAATAAATGCACAAAGAACGGACCGAACTAATTTGTACTCCCAATAATTTCCTTATTTTTCTAAGCCCATTTAATCTCCCCCATCTAATCTCGTGTCCCATCCAACGGTGCTTTCTGCAATCGCACGGGAATTGCTGCTTCGATGATCCAAGATTACTGGATGTTAATGGATGTAGAGGGTGCGTCATCAAAATCCGAACAAATTTCAATTTAAATTTTCTGCTATATTGTGCCTCCGCCAGAGATTATTGTTGGCGTTCGAGAAAGCCTGATGCGTCTAGTAAATAGTCATATTCTCAAAATGACCACGATGTTGAAACCAAGTGCGAAGTATAATTGAAAAGCCGCGATTATCGAAAGCTTTCGCGCTGGACGCTCAGCAACAGAAATAATTCGGTTTTTTGGATATCCGAAATCAATCGTTTATGAAGGTTTTAGAACCGTCAGTTTTAGAACGTTATTATTGTGGTAAAATATATAGCTTTAGAACAGTTCAACGAAGATTCCAGTATGTCAGCGAGAAAGTCACTCGAAAGAAACCTCGCAGTCGTTGAAAAGGCTCAAGTGCTGATTTCGGATGACCCAGGGCAATCGTTGCGCGTTCTGATGGATGTAGTGGAAATTGTGGCGTCCGGAAAGCCATATTTTTCAGCAGGACGATGTACCGGTTCATACGAGTTATTTGGTTCAAAATTGGCTCTCAGACAACGTCGATGATATGTTTTGGTCCTAGCAATTCTGGTCTCCCAACAGCCTAGATTTAAATCTCTTGGACTACTACGTTTAAAGAAATTGTTCGATTTGTCCGGATTTTGGTGACGCAACCTGTATATAACTGTATATAACTGTCGATATATCTCAACATCTTTAGGGCTGCGTGAAACATCTTTTTGACAAACTTTATTTAAGCTGCGTTCCGAAACATCTAGGTGTCCTCCTGTTTCATCTTATCTTTGTTTCACATATGGGTGAATAACAAGAATAAAATATATGGGGATACTCGGATGATGTTTCCGAACGCAGTCTAGATAAAGTTTGTCAAAAAGATATTTAATTCACGCGTATGGTTATAATATATTTCTTTTTTATAAATGAATCTGCGGCGTATTTATATTCAACATTTCAGCATTAATTTTCAATCATAAAAATTAACATTCAAGTGACTCTTACATTGAATTTTGAAAATGACGCTCAATAATTTAAGCCGTTTAAGATTTATGTCATCTTTATTGAGTGTCATGATTGAGTAAACACTCAAAAGACACTTAATATTGAGTGTCTACACCAAGGCAGCACCAAAAATTCATTCATACGAACCGACTCGAACCGATACCCAACATGGATACTCAACGCTTAAGTGACACTCAATAATGACGGTCAACACTCAACTTTAATGGTAAACACCTAAATTTGAGTGTTAACACTAAAAATTGAGAATTTTTTGTATAAGGGATCCTACCTATTTGGAATATATGGTACTCTTAGCAGGCGGGATTCATGCCCAAAGCATACAAAGTACTCAGATTAAATTCAGTGTACTAAATGCAATAAACACATTACATGAAGTATGCACCTCATGTAATAACACTTGTAATATATATATATTGTAATTATTATCTATTACTTCATATACATATTTATTATTCTTATTCTTTAATAAAATTATCCTTAATAAAACTTTGTAAACATATTTTATAAGTTATTGTATCATTTTACGTCTTAAAAAATATTATTTATAATTTTTTCATGAACTGTAACATACTCCCCTCCCTCTATGAGTAGCCATATATCCTATCCTTATGGCAAAATTGCAAGGATTTTTAAAAAGTTCTTTTTTTAATACAAAAAAGTAAGTATTACGGATTTCTAATACTACTCGTATTTTTTTCGTAGCAGTAGACAATACAAAGTTTTTATTGATATAGTTCATCTTAAAAATGGTAAATAATAAATTAAGTTTTTATTAGGTGTATAATATGCGGAGTTACCTTATAATAACGTAAAGTTTAGATTTGTACATGAACTAGTTAAAGACAAAGTCATTTTTCTTAAGTCCAATGACCAAACAAATCACTAATATCTTAACAAAACTGTTAAGTTCAAATAAATTTGCAAATTTTGGAGAGAAAATAGTTAGTAAATTTAAGAAAGAGAGTTAAAATAAAGCAATATTTATAGATACATTTCTTACCAGCTTGATTCGATTTAAGGATGAGTGTTAGATATAGTAATTCTAATCAAGTCAGATTGATAATGTTTAGTAACATTTTAGACGTAAGCGTGAATAATTGAAAACGGGGGAACTTTTTCGTTTTATGTTTTGTGATCTTCCCTTTTCTCCGGAATTCATCTTTGAGCGAAATATTAAGAATTTTGTTTAGGCGTTTAGTTAAAGGCGTTAATATTGCGAGTCCATTTGTTTATCAATCCATTTGTATTAGTCTATTTGTGATAATCATGTTCAATATATCTCAATATCAGATTGTAAAACTCGATATTACATTTGTTATTATAAGATCAATACATTTTTGTCACATTGTTTGTTGTGCATAAAGTATATTACTGAATTGTAATTAATTAAATTGTTAATCTTTAATGACATTTAATAATTAAAGCTATTATATGATTATCTAAATGTGTAAAACAGTATTAGTAAACTTAATTGATCACTGCAATTATTTTAAAGGTTCGAATATATAAATATGTTTATAATTTGCGAAAAATATTTTTTAAATAACATATTAAGAATTATTAACGTATTTAAATAGTATTGTAAATAGTATCTGAATTTAATTAGTATGATATACTATCTGTATTAATAAGGAATTGAGCGCATATTCCCAATAACAACAAGAAAATATACACGTAAATTATATTTATGGAATTAACGTATAGTATAAATGAAGTATGTTAAAGTATTTCTCCGATTACAACGCGCTCGAAAGTTAATTGCATACAACCTATGAATATGCCTCTCCGCACGTGCTGAAGAAAGAAATTTTTGAGATGAGCGTATATCGCATAAATATCGCATAAAATCTGTGTGCATGAACACTAAACGTGTGCATGAACGTCCGCACTGAAAACAGTTGAAATGTAACAACGGCATATCCCTGTCTCGCCGCTCGGCAAGAAAGAGAGTTCCATAAACTTATAAATTTAAACTACTCTAATTAAAAAACGGCACCGCTAGGCCTTCGCATTTTTTTTTAAAAGGTTACTATAACATTTCTACATTACATATTTATTTTTAAAAAAATCTCCAGAAGATTTTCGTCGCAAAGTATTAAAATAAGTTTCAGCAAGGCTTGATGTAGGAGTTACGTGTTAAAAAGTGAAATTTTAAAGATGAATATCTCCATTTCGACACGAGGGTCTTTGAAATTATTCCATACATACATAAAATTATTTCAAACATAACATTACAAATTTCAAAAAAATCTGTACAAACTCAATTTCTCAGAGAAATACTTTAAACGTATATGATTTGGTTATAACATAAATAGACAATAAGTAACACATCTATCAATTGAAGAAATGATGTAGTGACATAAGACAAAAGATTCATGATCCAGAGATCCCAGGTTCGAATCCGATTAAAGTAAGTCGTAATAAAAAAATATGATATAGTATATTACATGTTCGAATAAAGTACATATTTACGGAAATTTAAATGTAATAGATTCAACATGTATCAGTTTCATATAATTTTAATTGTGAGAATATCACATTTATCAAATACGATTTTAATCGATTGAAGAATACGTCCAAAAAACAAATACGTATTATCAATCGGTTGAAAAATAAGGAAATAGAATGCAGAATGAAAAATCATAAAATGAATAGTATTGGATTGTGCCGATGTTGAAGGAAAATTGAAACGCAGAAAATTTAAATTTTAGTATACATTCATTAAATTATATGAGTTAGTCGGCGAACTTTCCGGACAACCCAATATATAGTATGTATACAAATAAATAATATATTAAACAATATATTAAAAATTAATAAAGTAATTGGACTCCTTATAGTCACAAATAAAAAATTAATTATAAAGGGACTAATATGGAGTCAACGCTATAAATGATGTACAAATTCTTTCACAAATTTAATATTTAACAGATGATATACAAAAAATATAAATTAAATAAATGTCATAATATATATTTTTTATATATCACTTATTAACAGTCCCGTTAACGGTCGACAAGCATGACAATATTTAAGAAACGTGTCATTAAAAACCTTCCCAACGATTTTAAAAAGATGGGCAAAAAAATAAATACCCAGATTCGCCTATCCACTAATAAAATTTACGACAGAATTACAAATCATGTTGAAAAGATTTAAACATGTTCAGTTTCAGTAAATAATATCTATAATAAATGCGAATCGGATTCTGTGTAAAAAAAAAAGTTACATTTCCGAACGCGTAACAACTTGAACGTGTTTTCTCATCAACAATAGGAAGCGATAAAATAAATATAGTGTGATAGGAGTAAGTTTTAATTTTTTGCTGATCATAAAGTTTGGAGCAAATACTGTTTAGACGAGAAAATGCAAAGTACGTAAGTAAAAGAGAAAAAAAAAAGTAAAAGAGATAAAAAAAAAGAGGGAAATATAAGTTTTCGCATAAATCATAACCAAGTCATTCAAAAGAGACGATGTGTGAAATAATCCCTCTTTTCAAAAAGAGAAGCTTAAACTAAATTCGTCAATGGGCTAGATCTGAAACCTAGAGAAGGTGATGACGTATTATCAATAAGTTCTCAAGAGATTGAAACTTGTAGTGCGTGCGGAGCAATTTTGGAAATAGTTCACCAGTAGAAACACGAGAAATAAATTTCCTACCAAAAGTAGAAAAATCCCTCCAACTTGAATTCCCGATTTTTCAACTTAACATGTTCCATCAGAAAACCCTCCAAAAATCTCAATATAAATTGTGACATCGCGAGACTCGCTCTCATTATTTTTTTGTTCTTATTCCGTGTTCGGTTCTGCTTCTCAGTCAGTCAGTCATTTTCGCAGTCCATCAATCATTACCTTCACTCTATATTCGCTTAGTTAGTCAAGTAACAAGTACATAGATACAGTTTAATGCATTTTCAAAGTCCCAATACCTCGCTGATTGTACCGAGATTGGGGTTATCATCGAACCACTTTAGAAGACGAAGGATATCAAATAATTTAAAAAAAAAAAACAAAAACAAAGCCTCAAAACAGGAAGTCCCTTTTTTTCCTTTTTATTCTCTGCAAAACCTTTAGTAACGTAATTGTCAACGTAATGCAACGACCACGAAATAAGATTGACTTCGGAGTCGACCTTATATAAAAACGCGTAGATTGTTGGACGAGGCGGAATTCCAACGACACGCGCATTCAGAAAATTCGGAAAATCTTGCTGAAAACGTCCATCCATGAACACCATCACCGGCGCCGCCGGCGTCAGCGGGTTCATCGCAGTCTCTAATTCGGCCGTTGCGTACAATAGCGGCTTCCCGATCACCTTCCCGTTCCTTTCCATCTTCCCGCGAACCTTCTCCCGTTCTCCCAGAACCTGCTTTTCCCGCGCTGTTCGTGCTTTAACCTTACGAATTTTCCCTGAATATCCCTCTGCTAATACTCGATTCATCCGTTGTCTCAATTCCGTTTTTCCCCAAAGGAACTCCTTCTCCGACGAACTTCACGGATAGCGTGGAATTCCTAGAAGAAATTCCTCCTCCACCACCAAAATCCTATTTTCGCCTCATTTGAATCATTCGTTAGACAATTCCCGCGGACTACTGAACTTATTTCCGATAGGACTTTTGCGATCGGGTCCCATTATTTTGATCCAAGAAATCCGGCGTGGAATTACTGGCCAACTTCCTCGTTCCCGTATTCCGGTATTTATTCCAAATTCCGTCTATCCATATTTAATTCCGGTGGAATTCTTCTTCAATCTTTTTTCTCCTTCCTTCGCTACTATATGCAAAATAGAATAAACAAAAATCTGTCAGATTTGCTTGCCTTGAAACTTCACTCTCTGACGATTTAATAACAAGTAAGTAGTTAATAATTTTCTCAAAAATTTGTAAATTTTTCTTTCTTTTTATTATAATAATCATATTATTGAATATGTAAATTAGTGTGTAATAACAATTCTAGTTTGTAATAATAATTCTGTTTAATTTTTTTCTTTATTTCTTTTGTATTACTGTAATTACTGTAATTCTACTCAATCAGAAATGATAATGGAATCGACATCGGATCGATTCGATTGAAAGCATCAAATCGACATTGATTCAATATCGATTTTATTATCATTTCTGACTGAGTATTGAATATTGTAATGCGTTAAATGTAGATTAGTAATGTTTAGTAATAATAAACGATGTTAATAATTTTACATCTCCCTCGTTCTACAAATTTAAAATCCTGAGATCTCATAGTTGTTAACTTTGCCTTTTCAGAGATCGCACGTGGTCCAGTCCCGAGTTAAAAGAATTAGATTCCTTGATTCGAAATTTGAACTGACGATCGCACCGCTGCCATAAAAAACAGGTGTAATAGCGTCCTTGCGAGACGTTGACCCATATTCCGACGTAAGTACAAAGAGGTGCGTTCGATTCATAGTACTCGTCTCTATGCGGATACCTGCGTTGCAAGAGTCTGACCGCCTTCCCATTTCCGTTCCTTTTCTCTCTAATAGGATCATAAATTAAAAATTTCCAAGGATTTGGACGTAACAGACATTAAAATGATTACTTGAGTTTGCTACTTGGGTCACTTCTAGTATGTCTCAGAAACAATCACATCACATATGTCACTCATATTTTTATAAATTATTAAATATAATAAATCTTGGATATATTTGGTTAAATAGATCGTATGTACTGCTCAACAGTTAAATAAAATGATAGCAAACGTTACAGTGGTACGGGACATACTACATGGACTGAAAAGTCCCGGGATTTTTCAATAGGTGGCGCCATTAGAAAATGAACATGATTCATTTCGAGAGATTCATCTGTCACTAGTTTATATATGAAGTTTCACGACATTTCGTTCATTCGTTTACAAGCTACAGTCGTTTAAGTGGCGCTACTTTCGCCTTCGTAAAAAAAATGGAAAAACAGGAATATCGCATCTTGATCAAACATTGTTTTTTGATGAGAAAAACTCCTGAACAATTATTAAAATGGTTGCAGAAATGTTATCCCATATCTGTTCCTTCAAGAACAACAGTTTATCAGTGGTTTAATGAATTTAAAATGGGTACAAGCATCAAAGACGTACCTCGCTCTGGAAGACCAAAAGAGATTACGAATGCGGAAATCGTAAAGTGAAGTTACGCGAGTTAGCTGAGGCCGGGCATCTCAAAAGAACGGGCGGGATACATTTTACACGATGATTTGGAGATGAAAAAATTATCGGCGCGATGGGTGCCACGTTTGCTGACCGTCGACCAAAAACAGCAGCGCGTTGATGATTCAACGGCCGGTTTGGCGTTGTTGCAGCGTAATCGAGCGGACTTTTTTCGACGTTTTGTGACGATGGATGAAACGTGGGTTCATTACTATACGCCTGAGGCCAATAGGCAGTCTGCAGAGTGGCTGAAAAGCCACGAAAGCCGACCAAAGCGGCCAAAAGACCAACACTCGGCCAGAAAGATTATAGCCTCCGTTTTTTGGGATGCGCATAGCATAATCTTCATCTATTACCTGCAGAAGGGAAGAATAGTTATGAAAGGGTATTATGCAGTGTTATTGGACAAACTGAACGACGAAATAAAGAAAAAATGGCCCCATATGGCGAAGAAAAAAGTTCTGTATCATTACGATAACGCACCGTCACACACGTCCTTGAAAGCGCCAAATTGGACCAATTACGATTCTAATTGGTTGCCCACCGTATTCTCCAGACTTGGCCCCCAGCGACTATTATCTGTTCCCAAACCAACTCAAGCGGTGACTCCAGGGAAAGAGATTCACTTCGAATGAGGAAGTCATCGCAGAAACCGAGGCGTATTTCGAAGGCTTGGACGTTTCGTACAGAAAGGACTAATCGAAATGTTGGAAAATGGCTATACCAAGTATCGCCCTCGAAGGCAACTATGTTGAGGAATAAATATAACTTTGCCCAAAAAACGGTTGTTTTCATTAAAAATCCCGGGACTTTTCAGCCCAGTAATAGGTCAACATTATTTACATTAGGTTACATTATTTTTGAAATTTTAGCATATCAACATATCTAATTCTTCTGTGTATATTTTTAAATTTAGCCCATTGTTCTGGCATTTTATAAATAACATTTCAGAAATTAATCGTTTGTAACACTCTCAATTTTGTGCGCAGACGTAGTCCTGTAAACTCGATATTGATGCGCAAAATTCGCACGGAAGATGAGATGCAATGAATAACGTCTGTGTATTATTTAGTGCTACTGTATAAGAATGTTTATTTAAAGTATTATAATTCTGGAGATACAATCTGTTCTTTATTGCAGTTCTGTGTTTCGCAAAATTTGCGGAGTCGACCGGCGCTGTGATACAGAATGCAAGTTTGTGTATGTCGCGATCTGGCTCGGCTTTGTAGCTTTTGCCGGTCGCAGCATAAGCGCGGATCGCAGGACGCGAGTCAGAAGTGCGCGGTACATCTGATTGGTTTGTGCGAGTATGCGCCAGCAAATCGTGTTTGCGTTCACATTCGCCGTATTCATCGCGGTAAAGCGCGTGAGTTTTTCTCGATGGAGAAAATCAAGAATGCATTTTAGGTACTTGATGGCTAAGAATATTTAACGAAGAAAACTCCATCCCTTTCTACTGTCAAAGCTTGATGGTTTAAGGAACCGAATCGAGAAAACTCGACAGAGATAGAGCATTCTCTACCCAGATAGCAAAATACCTTCACGATATTGATAGATTGAGCGTATGATGTACTAAATTTAAAATGTTTATAGCATATACTCAAATTTAAGCATTATAGCATATACTCAAATTTAAGTTTGAACACTCAGTTATCGAGTATATGTATACTTTAGATCTTTTAATGTATAAACTCAATTTTAAATATAAACATTCTATATTTTGGGTATATACTTAATGAGCGTAAATACTTTATCTGCAATGTTTCACAATTTAAGTGTGTACATATTTGCGTCTAAATTTCTAAAATTGGGTATTAATACTTAAATTAATATAAACACTCAAATTTTGAATTTTTTTCATAAAGATTCTAGCAGAATTTTCAAGTATAAGAGCATTCTTTATTCTTTGCAGCATTCTGTAGCAATATTTTGTAGTATATATTCAACTTCCGTAGTAAATTGTGCTAATATTAGTTATTTTTTTTAATACTAATTTATTGAACTACCTGCAAAAAATATTACCAATTGTACTATTTCTGATTTTTAAATCACTAACATAGTCTGCATCTGAGTATGCTTCAAGCAAGCTAATATTTCCATTCTTCTTGTATTCTATACCTCTATTGATATTCCCAGAGAGAATCAAGGGAGAGTGGAGCGAAGAGTGTTCCTCTTCTCTAATTGATTCCATCATTTATAATGCACTTCCGCAAATGTGAATGTGTATGTATGTACACACATGTCATACATACAATACCAGAGGTACAATACTAATGTATGCAGCGCCGTATTTCATCACGTTTCTATCATTATATTTCCTACTCACTTTAACAGTGCTAAAAATGACGGCTTCTGGATTAGTCTGCTCCACTCTCCCTCGATTCTCTCAGGATATTCCCATTTATATATTTAAAATATGTTTTATGTGATTGATTTTTTTTTTGAGAATAATCTTCAACAAATCTGCTTATAAAGTTGATTGCATACATAGGTCTTGTTTTCAATGACGTATAAAAAAGACTTTCTATCATTTATCTATACTATAAATTTATCTGTTTTAGATGGGATTTTATTCATTCTTCCTTAAGTATTGGCACTCTTACAGTCTTCGCATTTTCCATTCCTTTCTAATATAGGATCTTCTTAATATAATCTCGCTGTAAAAGAACTACTGAATCTTTATAAGTTGTTACTGCATAACCATTAAATGCCTTCAAATGTTTTGTTATTTTCATTTTAAATTCTTCTCCCAGTTTCTTTAAAATCTTGTTCATTTCGTCTGAATTATTTCCTATCAGCAATCTATCATTCACGTTTTCTGATTCCAAAAATCAAATTATTTTATGAATATCATTTTTCTTAAACACACATTGTTTGCTGCTCAAAGAGCATAAATCCCATTTTTTTCAGAAAATTGATAAATTTCATTTTTATCTCAATGACGCTTACTTCAAACCGTATACAGTTTTTAAGTTTTAAAATTTTATTTTTGTAATTGTATTCCTCTGGCGGATATAAATAAAGATTTCATCTTCCAACTCTCTATATGAGAAAGCTATCTTGACATTGAAAGTAACCATTTTATAATTTCTAACTATTGCTATAGCAAAAATGCTTTTCAAAATACTATATCCAATTACAGGACTATAAGTTTCCTAGGAATCTAAATTTTCTCTCTGTTTACAGTCTCCCAGTAAACGAGAATGGTTTAAAATGAATTAAAATTTTTTTAATGCGAACATTAATCCATGAAAATGGATTGAAATGGATTGAATCCGAACTGAAACTGGTTTAATATTCGAAAAAAAACATTCATATTTACAAATTTATTTACAGAATTACAAATTTTATTCCTAAGACATTTATAATAATTATACTTGAAATTAACTATTTTAAATTGATATTAAAAAACGCATCTTAGTGAGATTCGAACCTGGGATTCCTGGATTATGGAATCTTTTACGTTACTTCTGCTACACCACTTCTTCAATTGGTGAAGGTGTTCATTTTCTACTTCAATTACAATCAGCGCATGAAATTATATAGATATAATAAAATATAAACAATTTACATTGTTATGAGACAACATTGGATATGTATTGGATAATTTAATCTCGCTTGGTTGTTCGCGCGCCCTGATCAGCGTAATATTCGGACTGTTCGACTTGGTTTGCGAGTGTTCACATCAATCATTCATTTTACTTCTAATCAAAGAGAAACAAAAAAACATTAATATATTTACGTTATATATTTACTCAAATATATTTACGTTACAACTTTTTTTGACTTAGTTGGATTAAAACAAAAAATTTTCTATTTATAATTTTGAATTTTTATATATGAAATTTAATAGAAGTACCATTTATGGTCTATTTTTAAATAAAAACTTTTTTTATTCAAAAATTGAAAAACTGCATTTCGTATTCAGATTATTGAATTAAGCAGTATCTACGTTGCACAAAAATGGCTGATATTATTAGGTGTACAACTTTGCTTCCGCCGTTTTTTTTCCGGGCTTTATTGTAAAAAACTAGTTATATATTTATGATTCAAAGCATTGTCCATCGTTGGCCTACTACTTTCTCCCATCTTTCGGGTAGCGTACGAATTCCGCGTCGAAAAAACCGATTATCTTTTGAGGCTATCCACAAATCGATCCAATTTTTTACTTCTTCATAAGAAGTGCTGGTCAGCCAGGCCGTGTGCCATTGATCGAAACAAGTGATAGTCAGAGGAAGCAACGTCTGGAGAATACGGCGGGTGGGGTAGGACT
>Ga0157364_1001092_pt1 | contig 22008 bp, 12 predicted proteins | sample AttsexASBM2_FD_111476 | JGI IMG/M metagenome (GOLD analysis project Ga0157364, IMG submission 111476) | Fungus gardens microbial communities from leaf cutter ant in Ribeirão Preto, State of São Paulo, Brazil - Atta sexdens ASBM2 | ecosystem: Host-associated > Fungi > Mycelium > Unclassified ...
ATTAATAAATTATTTTGATAGATTCCAAAGCGCTTTTATAGATTTAGAATTACATAATAATTTGTGCATTTTTACCTATTAAAGGTGTTTCGTCGTATAAGGAACCCTGTCTTTTATTACTGATAAAGGAATTTCTCGTGCTTTCAATGTTAGACACCCTTTGAATAACTTCCGCGGCATGTTTCCACCTCGAATGATCGTTGATGTGTACCAATAAGAACTTTGACCATTTTTGAACTTCCTCCTTTGATTCGAATTTAATTGACAACAGCTTTTCCATACTGTTGCCAGAGTTATTTATCAGAATTTCTTTGCCGGAAGTTTTGGACGGTTGAATAATTGTTCTCTATACAAATAATAGAAAAAATTATTTAAATGAAATAACGCAATGCAATTATGTAAGAGATCTATAAAAAAATGTCAACTAACTTTATTAATAGATATTATGTGTTCCGGATTTTGACCTTCCGCATGCTTCTTTGATTCCCATATTTTTATATAAAATCCTTGCAGACGTGCCCAATAATCTTGACCATCGATTTTCACATTGCCAATGCACATTTCCTTATTAATACATTCTGGCTGTACCGCCAATCGACAGCAAAAGTGACCGAAAAGCGGCAGGGAGTGATACTTGTTCTCTAAAGAAAGAATTATGATATAAATATTTTGAGAAATTCGGCGAACTCTCGCACAACTTACCGATGCTATTAATAACAAGGTCGTGCGTGTGAGTATTATCATCCGTGTCGTCTAAGGTCAGTTTAGCACGAGCTACTAAATCAAAGTATGGTCCACTGAAAAGAAAGTACATAAAAGTCAAAATTTATGAATGAAGCTCAATTAATTTATATATTTATGAAAGCAGAAACTCACGATTTAGCGGAACCGAATTCGTCACGAAGCGAAGCAGCGAGCTTCTTGCCGACAGTTTTCGAAATCGACGAGTGAATAGTCTTTTTAATTCTTCTCGGCGTGCTGGCGATGCTTAAATCCTCTTGCAAAACATGACTATAGACTTCTAAAATTAACTCAAATTCGGCTGGCACGTTATTACTGAAAATAGATGCAAAAATTGACAATTATAACATTGTTATGCATGTTCTTTGAGTAGCATAATTACAAATAACTTTAACTTGTTCTTGTGTCTCAAAGGATGTGTTAATCATCGAAACTTACAACAATAAGACATCGGGAAAGCTGAGATCCGTATGAGCTCTATCAATGGGGCATAATAAGGAAGTGTCATGGATTTCTGTGCCCAATCGTGCTAAGCAAAATACGGCGAATCGACGATGATCACCACGATTCTTGAAGTGATCAGAGTCTCTCCACATTAACGGTATCCTAAGATCCGAGATTGACAACTTTCCCGTACTTCTAGAAATACTGGAAACACACATTATACATAATTATTACTAAATTATAAACTCTTTTTTAATTTGATATTCATTCGTATAAGATAAACTATGAAGAAATGACAGCTAATCAAAATAATTTAAATTGTATTTACCAAAAAATTAAATTTACTAAACTTGTAATTTTTATTCTGTTTTAATGTTTTGACTTGTATGATGTAAATTAGAATTTGCGTTTAGTTATGCAATCAATATTGAAAAGGTCCTAGTAAGGATGAAATGTTTGTCATTTAAAAAATTTGAAAGAAATATTAGCAATAAAAACTAGCATTGATAGCTCCTACTTTTACTTATATTACTAAATTGTTATGTTCAGGAGATATATTGAATATCTCTTCTTATTATTTCTGATGTATGATAAAACAAGCGATATGAACGAACCAGGATTGTTTAGAAGATTCGCGGCGGCGGCTTTGCAATTCCGCCATATAAACCGACATCCTCTCGTTGGACGTAAGCAACGCTTTAGCGGCCTCTAAGCTCTGGGCGCGATGCTTCGCAGCCGCCAAAAGTCTCGCTGAGCCTTCTCTCATCTTGATTTCCACTTCGATCTTCTGCTCCAGATCATGCTCCTGGAACATTATTCATGGTATTTTAGCAATTAATTCGCGCATCATCGATTCAATCACGAAAATCTTGTTGGAATAATCATTTAAATTTTAAATAGTTATTTTAATAGTTATTTTAAGAGACCATCAATTCGCATATGGTTGTAGGAAACATAATTTTGCATCGGTGTCTTGCTGAATATGTAAAGAAAAAAAAGGAAGGAACGACCGATAGTTACGATCGGAGAAAAATCGAAATGTCAGCGATAAAATAAGTGGTTGGCCAGCACGTGGCCCCATCACGCGTTCATGGCATCGGGTTACATACCTAACGAAACGTCTTACACATTTTGCGAACGAATCGTTTTACTCATTTTACCGGTCTTCCTGAGATGTCCATAGATCGACTTGTAAAGCGTACAATTTGAAAACTCCGCGATTCCAAGTAGGATATCTCAGAATTGTAGGATTTTCAAATTATATGTTTTATAAGCAAGCATGTAAATAATTATGAAATTAATTGTCTGGACAATTGTCTGCGCCGCTACATCGATTATTTCTTCAAATTATTGTTAAAGTATTAAAAATTATGGCTTTACACATACATTGGCATTAATAATTTATATTTAGAATTGTGAAACTAATATTGTCACACACACACAAAAATAATAAATGTAAATGTGAAGGCTATAGGATTCAACGCTGGTTATAAACATGCATAATATTTTAATAATGAATTAATACAAAAAATTGAGATGTTTCAATTCAACTTTGAGTTCAATTCATCTTTAGCCTATACCTCTTAAATATAATGCTAATTTAAAATATTGCATCGCAAATTAATATCCAAATTTCCTGAATGTGATCGTCATGGAGCAAACGTGAAACAACTTAAGTGTTGTTAAACCGATAAAACATGTTTTGATTATTACGTAATGTTCAATCTTTTAAATTTTAATGTGTGACGAGAAAGAAACGTTTGACTTCATTACAATGATTATTAACTGGTTGTGGCCGCTCTGGATTTTGTGGAATGATTGATTTCTTATCACAGCTTTGACACTCTCTTCTCTCCTCTCTCTCTCTCTCTCTCTCTCTCTCTCTCTCTCTCTCTCTGTTGTTAGACAACATTCACTGTTGGAATGGCTCGTTGTCTCACGTTTGACGACCACATTCAAGAAATTTGGATATTGCGATGCAATATTTCAAAGCAGTATTATGTTTAAGAAGTATAGGCTTAAGAAGTAACGACTTAAAATTGAAACGTTCCAATTTTCGGATTAATTTATTATTAAAATATTACGCATGTTTTTATAATCAGCGTTGATTCCTATAATAGTCTTCACGTTTATATTTATTATTATTGTATTAATAAAAGGAATCTTTTAACAATTAGTTTAATTTAATTGATTAATATTGATATTGTCACACTTTTAAGAATAGTCTGAAGAAATCCGATATAATGACGTACTGTTCAGACAATTAATTTCGACAATATATACGTAATAGTATATATACGTAATAGTATATATATATATATATTAAGAAAAATATCGATTAGAAGTTCGGTTATCTCAACTAGAAGATTCCAAAAAATTCTAATTCATCCATTTTTAACCAGAATTTTAATGACTTCAGCCAGATATTTTTCTCAGTACATACATATATTTTGTGTGTGTGTGTGTGTGTGTGTGTGCGTGTGCGCGCGTGTGTGTGTAAACAATAACCTGAGAGAACGTGGTTTTCTCGCTCGTCCGTTTTTGAGATTTCGACATGTAAAAAAAGCACAGTTCCGTCGCGTTTACGTAGCCGATCGTGCACGATACAGGCAGGTGAATGGAAATTCCACTTCAAGGCAAGAAACAAACTTCACGAAAGTGTAAATAAATTGGCGCGGTTCTCGCGACGCTGGCTAGTAAATAGCAGAACGCAGAAACGGACTGAAATAACGACTCTTCGGGGAAATGGGCGAATGTACGAAGGGGTGACGTTCAACTCGACAAATTGGCTCGCTTGTGTGCTCCTCCTTCCTACCCTTGGGAAACCAACGCTAACATTACGGGATATCGATCCATGGCTAACATTTTATAGTCAGCTTGCACGAAATCACCATTTGTCCCAATGAAATGTGCTGGGAAGAATTTTTACATTCGAAGAATTTTTGCAATTTTTTTCTTTTATGTGCATACTAAATATTATAGATTGATTATTTGATTGTTAAATCGACAAGACATGTTTATTCCAGAATGGTCAATCTTTTAAATTTTAATGTGTGACGAGAAAGAAATTTTTTACTTCATTTACAATGATTATTAACTGGTTGTGGCTGCTCTGGATTTTGTGAACTTGACTTCTTACCACTTAGCTTTGAAACTCTCTTCTCTCTCTCTCTCTCTCTCTCTCTCTCTCTCTCTCTTTGTTGGACAGCATTTACTAATATTGAAATACGGTCTCATGATGACATTCAAGAATTTGAATATTGATTTGCAATGTAATATTTCAAATTAACGGTGTTATGTTTAAGAGGTATAGGCTGAAAATGACTCAAAATTGAATTGAAACGTCCCAATCTTTTGTATTAATGTATTAAAATGTTTACAACCAGCGTTGACTTCTATAGCCTTCACATTTATATTTATTTTTATATTTATTTATATTTATATTTATATTTATTTTTTTTTAATATTATATATCTCTCTTATATAAAATGTTCAACACATCTATATTATGTAAGATGCATTAAATGTCAAATCTTCTTCTCCTGAGATTTTTCTCTCGTCGCATTATTAGCACACATCTGTTAATTCCCTGTGATGTCCGAATGAAGCGTATGATCCGAAAATAACGCACGCATCAGTAAAATCAATAATGCGAGAGATGATTCATTGCGCGCATCGAGCGATTTCGTATTCCGCTAACGTTATCGTGACACATCCTTATGCTCGGTATGGTCCGCGATGCAGTCTATCAAGAATATATCCACGTATATTCCGTCGTCTCGGATAGGAATTTTGCAACGACGCAAGGGCAACCGCGACCACATTTAATCCCTGACCTCTGTCGCCAGTGCTGTAACGAGTCTTGATGAAACTCGAAGCGCGCCGTGCGACGAACGAGTTCACGTAAATATATGATGTAATACAATTTGCGCGTGCGGATGCATTATCTCTCTCGATTTTTCCCTCAGGATTTTTCCCTTGGACACACTAGAACGCATGCAGGACACATTAAGGATTCATAGTTTGTTCTTATTTCGAGTTGGAATGTCTTAAGAGGATGCTGGAGTTACCAACGGAGCGTTATTTCTTATTTCTCAAATAATACCGTTTTCCTTACACAGAATAAAAAATCTTTCTCCAGAATAAAAGAAAAAAAATGTAAATACCTTCGGAAAAATCCAAACCGATATGAAAATCCATAAAAAAATTGTAAATTACAGTTTTCTATAATCGTATAGGTTCTTTCTTTACATCCCTGGTGAAAATTTTTCTCAGAATTTTTTATATAATTTTTCAGAATTTCTCTATAATTTTATAACTTTCTCACATTTTTTATACAAATTGGAACATTTCTCAGAAAATCTACTCTTTTCTCAGAATTTTTCATATACATTATGAAATATTATGAAATATTATAAGATTTTTGTAAGGATAATTTTTGAAATGTTACAAAAATCTAAAAAATTTTTAAATTTTTTAAAATTATAGGATGAAAAATTTCAGAATTCACTTGTATGAGAAGTTCTGAGAGAAGATGTAAACTTTCCAAATATTTCTGAGTATTTTTGAAAACTGTTCCAATTCGTATAAAAATTATCAGAAAAATTTTCACCAGGAATATATATAAATGAATGCAAGCATATATCCAAACAAGTACTTTTCCGTATTTGAATAATTTAAAAAATCATGAGATCTTCAAATTATGATTCTGAAGCTCACAAGAGAAATGGCTTGAGAAGTACGATTTGAGTGTACATAACCTCATATTCAAGTGATATATAGGATATACCAGAGCAAGAAATGTACGTAACGTTTTACTTAATAATTTTGCTTAATGTACGTAATGTTTTAATTAATGTATGTAACATTTTCTTCATGTACGTAATATTTTATTTGGAATTAAAAATCTGTTTTATCGACATCGATCAAATTCGACTGTCGCTTCATCATCCCCTTAAGACATTAATGCGGCCTTCATGACTTCTTAAAACTGTACTTAAGACGGTCTCAAATATAAGATCCAACTACAAATACCGGCCTAAGTACGCGTAGTCGACGTGAACAAAGCTTCGTCAGCGCGAAACATTCTTCAGTTATATGTTCTGTTTGTATGTACGTAATCTCGTTTTGGTTTCCTTCGATCCCTCGTTGTTGTCCCTCATGTCTCTATGTGTTTCCCCCTCAATATCGCTTTCTCCCGCGTCGCCGACACTTTCCCGACTGCTTGTCTGCCGAAAATAGTCGCCAGAAATCCAATACCCTGTGTGCCTGTAATGGTCACCGCACGCGACGCCCGTTCATCTTCCTTTCACGCACGAATCTGCTGAAGATGCAACAACTTCATGTTTGATACGTTCGCGAGTCGTAAAACCAATGGCTATTAGATCGTGCCGTATCGAAATGAATCGGTAAGAGATATATAAGTAACAGAAATGAGTAATAAATATTTGATACATCATAAAATGTTCTCCAAGACTATTTGCTATACAGCAAATAGTTGATTATGTTGATTTTGAGATTGAGATTTTAAATCTGTTCACAATGTTCACCATCCGTGTCTGACCGAAGTGATGTCCACATGCGACGTCTAAAAATACGAACAACGAACGCGAAGAAATGTTGGCAGCCACTCACGTACAATAACTCAACTCCCCTTCGCACATATTTGACGTGAATTAAACATTCAAGGGTGACTTTGACTAAGCACCGATCAACTTAATCGGCGATCAATTCAACCGACAAAATTGCTATATAATATAATTATAATTCGTTTTCTTTCTCTAATCTGATTTTTCTTCCCAAGTGTTTAGCAATAAAAAGTTAATAAAAAGTTAATAATTCTATCCGACATATTGCACGATGAAAAAAAAGTGTTTCGTTGTATTTATAATTATACCTAACTGTATTGTAAAATTGTAATTAGAAGCTCCATTTATGTTAGTAGTTATATTATTCTCTAATATATAATAATAATATTTATTTTCCACATGTAATAATATTTCTTTTCTACATACCAAGAAATATACTTAGTTGGCATCCAAAATGATTGTGATTATTTTTTAACGTGTAACAACTAAATATAATTATTATTACTAATGTTACAACATAGTAATTATAAAAGTGGAGCTTTTAATCATAATTATTTTACTATGCAATTATAATCATAAATCCAAAATTTTTCTCTCATTGCAGCACTATTTTTCAACAGCTTGCTTGATCGAAGTCATCTACAATAATCGTTTGTTAAACAATTCGTAAGATTCGAAAATAAAAGGAACATTTTGCCGCATTTTTAGAGACACGATATTTCTCATCCTCAGTGAAACAATCAGCAATGAATTTTCGGAGTCATCGAACATTAATAGTAACATTAATCGCGATCCTACCTTGGAGTTTCGTGCGATCTGTCGAACGTAATACAAATCCAAGTCTTGGAAAATGTCATTCTTTCCCGATAACGTCGGAGTCCTCGATCGCATCCGGATGTCCTCGGCGTTTACGACGTTACACTCGTCGTTGAGCCGATCCCTCGATTTATTCGCATTCCGCGGATTCAATATCGCCAAATGTGGAAAGCAGGAGTTCATCTTTTTTTGTTTTTTTCTTTTTTTTCGATACGTTGCTACTCTTCGTTTAATTTGTGTATCGATCCACTAATCGAATACACCAGGATTATTTCAATTCCGACAACTTGCAAATGAAATCGATACCGAAAGTGCATCATCGCAGATCGGCAATCATGGATCGTCCAAGATTATGCTTCCGCCTCTCCCAAAGATATAATTTCACGGTATATAATGCCGTCGGGCAGCAAACAATTTTGCACGGACCAGTCTTGCTTTATTCCCTGATGCCTTGACCCCGAGATCTTAAACGTACACAAAAGGAGAAAGAAGGTTATCTTCCGCTTTTTCCTTCGAAAGAATGGAGTCAAGGTAGACGAAGAGACGCCTCTTTCCTCTAAAATACTTCGTCCACTTCTGCCATTCGGTACATAAGCGTTCTGTAAACTTTGACCTCTAAATTTTAGGCAGACGAAAAATATTTATTATCACGCTATTAAACCTTCTGTGTTAGCTTGACCTCTTCTCTTCTCAAATACGAACGCGACAAGTATCGCACCAAGAACAATCACGTACGACGACGTGGTTTAGATCCGGTCATCCTACGTTTTTCCGTTAGCTACAAAATAAGCCGTGACGGCATTGCGCCTCCGCGCGGTGCGACAAACAAGAGGCATACCGTTCTTGCCTCTCAAAGTCTCAACTCACTCGCCTTGTTGCCCGCTTCACCAAATTTATTCTTTCCCGTTTCCGGTAGGTCGTCTACGCCCAATAATCTACGCCGTGATTCACCACCATCAAGTGGAAAAAGTAGCGGGACGTCTTTTTCTTTCTTGTTCACTTTCACGTACGGTTTCACGGATCCTAATTGATTTTTCCAACAATAAGGTATTCTCCACGCCACGTGGGGTCCAGAATTGTCATGCAAAAAAGAGCGACAATGAGATCGATGATGAGATTTAACAAAACCGCTTGCCACACGACTAGATCGGACTAGAGACAGAGATCGCACACACGGTAATTAAGATTAATCGAATAAAAATAATCTGCAGACCAGAGAAATGATATAATGAATATCTAGCGTCGCGGAGGAAAAACCAAGAGGGAGAAAAAGAGGCGAGAGGAGAACCGTCAGGGTCTCCAGGAGAAGCCGACTAATACTGAATGACGCTCGACCATTCGGCTGTTCGGCACTGTGTAAGCATCAACAGACGCACCACAGCGCTACGCACCAACGCACCACACCACACGCGGCAAAATCTGCCAGGACAACAGGGGAGAGGGGAGAGGGAAGACCATCGGCGCTACCGACAATAGATTGAATGAGAGAGCGGGACCAGTAGAGGGAGAAGGAGAGGATCGCCCACGCAGACAGCATCCGCTGACTTTTACGTTTTGTCGCGCGTGGTTACAGCAATTATCAATTAATTATCTATATGATATATACAACAACGCTGCTTATTGAAGTGTTACAAATGTATCAAATAATACTTGCTGTGTCTCATCGTGTCTCATCGCAGCATCCTCGCTTCTCGTCAAGATTAGATTTATTTATGTTTCTTAAAATTCTTGAAAATTGTTGCATTTAAAACGAAATCTATTTTCGAATCATTGAAGAGAAAGAGAAAGTTTGAATGCAAAAAGTATAAGCAATATGAACACTTATTATTTACAATCGTTATTGTCGATAATAATCACATGATTATTTTCTATTTATATTGACACAATGATGTAATAAATAATAAACAGTGTTTTATAGCTATCAATTTATACTGAAAAAATGCAATTACATTTATCAAATATTGAGATATAAAAGGTCTGTTTTTACAGCTGAACTACACTCTTTGATTGCACTTAAAATCAAATATGTATATGTTCGGTATACATAACATAAGCGTGAAAAAGAATTCTAATGCAGTCTAGAACAGGAATAAAAAAACAAATCTATCATAAAAGTACTACATTACATTTCCTTTTGATGAAAGTGAGGACATTACGTGAATGACATTAATTTTGCACAATTATAATTTTATAGCGTAATTTTTTGAAATATAGAAATACAGGGTGTCTCGTAAATCCACGTAAATCCATCAAGCATAACCTATTAGTTCATATCACTCGTTCGTCAAACACGTTTTTAGGGCGAGTAGCGAGTTTGACGAAAGAATCTAAGTCATCTATTGAACTTGCGAATATCGAATTAGGAAAATTTCCATGAAGCAAAATGCAAAGTGATTTTTTAAAGACGAATCATAACGGATACGCCGGTCACGAGATCATGACATCCTGGACGATCCATCGATTTGAACTCACCGCGTGACTTCTGGCATATCTAAGGCTCTCCCGCCTGCGAACTCTCGTCTGATAATCATTCAGGCAGCACAAATAATTATTCTCCTTGTAGCAAACGTTGTTCAACGACCTGCGCGACGTTTGAATGCTCTTCCTTCGCGGCGCCATTTTGTCATTCGAATTTCTTGGCGGCGAGAAAACACATCGTGATTATTGTAAATGCCGACGTCGGCCATTTGTGAATTGGCGGATTTTCATAGATCGAAATTCGAACGGCGAAATTCATCGTCTCTTTCAAATTATAAAAGAGACAGAGAATTTACAATTACGCAAACGCGACTCGTAAATTCGATGCCTCTACATGCTTTTACAGAACGTTACGAAATATTAGATTAAGTTTCGGATCACGTAACGTTGGAAATCAGGTCGAAGGGAAGCAACAGGTGTATACACACTAAACAGATGGGACATGTATGTGCATACACACACATGCTCTTTTAGACAGTGAATGAATATTTCCCAGCAAACGAGAATGGATTGAAATGAATTGAAATGGATTCAGATTTTCAGAAATATTGATTCATGAATGTTAAAATGAATGCTTTTCAATGCTTTTCAAATTCCTGAATGCATTTTTATTCATTTATAGGAATTGCATGAAGCATATCTCTATGCCTTTCGATCTAAAAATAATATTAGTTTTTTTTTGTACATTGTGAATACTGTTCAACTCAAAATTTTGAATAAGAAATGCAATTTTTCAATCCAATTGCATCCAATTGAATTTAATTGAATCCAATTGAATCCAATTAAATCCAAAAAAAAGTATTCGCTATTTAAAATACGCATACGGATAGAAAAAAATTTCAATCCATTTTAATTCATTCTCGTTTGCTGAATTATAATCTCAATCGTTTGGAGTGTATGAACTAAAATCTGATTCATTTACCAAACATGTCTGTATTAATTTGTTAACGTGGATTGTTTTATTAATTTTTTGAAGAAACATTACAATAGAAAGATTCGATCAAAGAAATTATGTAGATAGAAATTTTTTTTTAATAATTCTGTTGGTGAATTGAATCAATTATGCCTGTTTCTACTATTGTATTAATTTAAATCTAGATTTAACTTTATATCATCTTTTTCCAGTTCTAAAAATTAAAAAAGGATGCAAAACAAGGATTGAGAGTTTAAATTAACATTTGATAGAAAGACGGGCGTTAAAATTAATCGGATTTGGTCAAGTCACTCCGTCTACAGCTGACTGTAAAATAATAAATTCGCACAAGAGAATGAAATTCTTAAAAAAGTGTATTTAAATAATACAATATATATTATCATAATGTTAATTATTGATCGCACCAGTTTGACAGACTGATACTGTTAAAAACGCCAATTCAAATGACTCAAATTGCGCGCGCGCGTACGCGATATTACTAAAAGTTAGGCTTTTTCAATAAATTGATAATATATTTCATAAGCAAGATATAATAGCTACAATATATCATACACAATAATGGAAAATGTCAAATTTAGCCACAAGTGTAAATATCAGTGCACTAAGGAGTCATTTATTTTTTATCTTTGTCTTTATCTTTCTCCTTCTCTTTCTCTTTCTCTTTATCTTTGTTTTGTTGTAACGATCCAACGGCTTGGCGTACGGCTTCAGAATGCGGATCCACACCTGGCAAATTCTCCAGGACTGATTGCAGAAAAGCAGGATCAGACATGACGGCTGCGTAATCCTCTTCCACATCCATCGCTTCTTCTTTTTGGGATTCCAGTTCTTCTATATAACGAATGCAAATAATAAGGCATTAAACAATGATTATTTTAAATTTGTATTCGTACAACCTTTATACATTTTATTCAGAAATATTATATATTATACAAAACATTAAATAATTTAATGTTAAAATAAACATACGAATTTTAATTAATAACTAGTATTATAAATCGGATTTAATTAGTATTTATTGATATTTTATGTCAAGAGTTAATAAATAAGGATGTTATTAAACCCGATTATTGGTGATATATGAGTGTCAATGTATTATATAAGGATGAATCAGAGCCAGTTTTTTACTCTACGAAAAAATTATCACAATCTCACATCTAATTATCGACTTAATGACACAGATCAGATGGATGGATACATCGTGCAAATTGCTGGGCGCCCAAAAAAAAAGATGCATCCGATCTGTATCATTAAATCAATAATTAGATGTGTAATCGATAATTTTCTTATATAGGATAAAAAACTGGTTCAACTGATTCACTATGTATAATTAATTATACATTAAGTTATCTATTAGGAACTTACGCTGATCTTGCATGGACATTTGCATAGCAAAAGCAATTTGTTCTTCTTCTGTCATGTTAGTGAAGTCCGGCACGTTGCTTCTGCTTGGAGCAGTATTGTCACTAGCGGCAGTAGTGTCATCTGCACCTTCAAGGGACATGGCGAGAGCACGTTTTAACATAGCTTCTTCATTCGGAGCTTCCTTTATAGTTTCCGGTTGTTTATTCGCGGCAGTCTCGTTAGCCTGCGCACGACGTGCCTCATCTTCCTGACGTTGTCGTTGCTCTTCCATAGAAACGCGCAAAGCCTGAATATGAAACATACAAAATTAACACTAATCACACGAGGGAAAAGAAATGCTCAGTAAAACACAGATACTAACCAACGCCAGCTCGGGATCTTCATTTGGATCGACTCCAAACTCGAACGCGGCACCACTCATGCCAGCTGCACCCATTCCATCTTCACCTTGAATTATAGGAGAAGAGATCAGGGCGTCTGATAAATGCGGACCTGGTGGAACAGTGACGAGATGACTTCCCGTGCCGTCCTTGCCATTCAATGCATTAACAAAGGCAGTTAGTACGTCATTGTTAATGCTCTCTTCGCCAAAACTTATAACATCAACGTTCACTTTCTCCTTTTTCAGACGTTTCGCTAACTTGACTAATTCCTTCTCATCGATGTCTATTGGACTTCCAATAAATGCAACAATGCGCATTTTATGATTTTTGCCTTGTCGATGTTTCAATGCTAACTGTAAGATTTACAATCTTTAGTATATATTTGACTGTAGCTCAACTATAAAACTGAAGATCTATTTTTTAAAGAATATTTTCAATTGGTTTAATAAGTTGGAATAAAACAAACTATATAGATTTATTTCATTTCAACTTATTGCAACAGTATATACCAATTGAGAGAATCAGTCATGAGGTGAAAATTACAAAAGTGAACAAATTTACTAGAATTTTACAATTTTATTAGCATTTAGTGACTTGTTCGCTTTCATAATGTTCATCTCGTTTCATGATATACAATCGATTTCTAGAAAATATTGCAAAAAGAACAGATCTTAGACTAAATAATATGTACTTACATGGGCGATTCTAATACCTGTGATGAGAGCTAACTTTCCATTTGGTTGAACTTGGTGAAGTTTGGATAGTATTCTGCCAACATCACTTGTGAGCGTCGCCAGTACTTCCACACTAGAAAGAGATTTATGTTCATATTTACCTCACCATACATAAACTTTTACATTCGTGATAATCGCAGATGTCTGAATCACTACTCGGCGTACTTAGCGAGAGTTATGAGGCCAACATTGTTTTCTGGATTCGAGCGAGTCTTGGAGTGACACACCAAGTTGACGGCATCTTGCTGTGCCTGTAGCCGGGTAGGTACGAAATCTCCATTTCTCATATAATCGCTATTATCGACGCTGCAAAACATTGAAATCACGAGGCTTCAATTTGAGCATATGCGATATTTATAAACGAACGGACATTTCAGAGGCACTTGGAGTCTGAGATTGTGTCAACGTCATTGTCACTACGCTAACCTCAAAATTGCAAACATGATCGAACGTGTTAAATTAAGTCACAGCGAAAATGTATCATTCATGGAACGAACGAACCTCGCAAATTTATCAGAGATATCACGAGGAACGATGTTAAAAATTACGATTTCTCATAAAACGCTAGACTTACCATATCATCGTACTTTCCAGCACCATGTTGGATGGATTGACTGGCTCAATCGACGCAAGGTAGCGCGAGAAACGACGCGGCAATCCAATTTCTATCGACTCACGATTTACATCATTTACACAATGCGCACGTGCGTATCATTTAAAATTTAAAGGGCGACCTCTTACTACGAACACTCTTCAAACTTCGATTAATTGGCAATTAGTCCAATCGGCACGATTGCTTGAAACAAATTTAAAATTTCTAACTGCTAAAATCTTATTTAAAATTTTTCATTAGAACTTTTAATGAAATTGCTTTATTTAAACATATAGTCATGAAATTGTAAGTCCTGAAAAATTCTCCTTTTGCGTCTTTTATCTTGCTGCAAACTTGAGAACCGCCTATGAATTAATATCAACTAAAAAAAATGATTAAAAAATATGATACTATTATAATTAATAATATATCCGGTAAAAAATTTTTCATGCACGAATATATATAAATATGTATGTATGTATGTATAAATATGTATACATACATAAAGATATATAAATATTTATAAACATATACTATAATTATATATGAAATATGTCCATGCATGTCCATATATATCTTTCTGTTTTTATTTGTAAAATTATTTTTTAGTGTAATAAAAATAATAATAACCGGAAACATCAAAACAATTAAAGAGATAATTTTCGCATTGTTCCCTGTAGAAAAAAATCAAGTTTGGAGAAATGTAAAAAAAATTGTTCTTACACAATTATGTATAATTTTATATATATGAATAATTTTTTTACTAAACTTGATTTTTTTCAAAACAAATAGTGTGAAAATTATTCTTTTTAATGTTTTAATTATTTTTAATGTTTTCACGTTATTATTATTTCTATTACACTAAAAAATAATTTTACAAAAAAAAGAAGGATGTATGAAGATATATAGACATATGAAATATGATATATATTTATATCATACATATTCATGCATAAACAATTTTTTACCGGAATAATAATATATAATAGTTATATAACTATTTTGTTATATAATATGTATAACTGTTTATTAAATGTGAAGATATAACATTGATATGTTACCGTTAGTTTGATTGGGCGAAGCATTTCACACGTATAATACATCATTCATCTACATGTTTTTTAAACAAGGATTTATTAAAAAATAAAATCCGAGTTATGTAAATTGAGTTAATGTAACAACATAAATACATATAGCAGAGAGTGCCTAGGATTGATCGAAGTTAGATGTTTCGAATAATATAATATTTTTGGTTCATAGATTTAATTTATCTCAAATGTGACTGTGCGCTGAAACGTTCGAACATTTAAACACAATCAATTTATAATTATTAGCATCTCAGATTGATTGTGTTTAAATGTCTGAATGTTTCGCATAGTCACATTTGAGATAAATTCATGAACCAGAATATTATATTATTCGAAACATCTAACTTCGATCAATCCTAGGCACTCTCTATTATATTTAAGAATTTATTAAGAATTTTATATATTGAGCATTTTATAATTATTAAGAATTTATTATATATTTTTTAAATTAAATAAAAAATTATTTAAAAATTACGAATTTTTTTATATTGTATTTGAAAAAAAGTGCAAAAATTCTCTCTCTCTCTCTCTGTCTCTCTCTTCCTCTCTCTATTTTCTCCCTCTGTCTAATATAAGGATGCTTATTAATTTAAAAAACGATCTCATAATAAATCGATTTTTATTATACAAAAAAGCAATAGAGAAAAAAATTTCTCCATCCAAATTCCGTTTAAGATACAACTATGTCGCAGAATTCGAAAAGGTGTAGGTGGACGAGAAAGTCGGCGAGGGCGGCGGCGTGTGATCGTAGTTCAACGCGAGCGTTGAATACCTTGGCGCTTCGTCCATGAGAACGGCTTGCTCGTACGTGGGTGGCAGATCTTCTCGCGATCTTGACGGCAACGCCATCAGTTTTCTCGCTTGCCTCCTCTCGTCCAAAATCCGCATTATGATCACGATTGGCCCTATCAGCAGCATGATCGCGCCGATAGACACTAAAGCGACGGCCGTTGTCGCGATGTTTTCATTCACGCGGGAGAATTTTACGTTGCTTTTGCCTGTCCTGATAGTAAATTGATCCTGACCAGCCTCCTTGTCAAGAATGGACGATGTCTCGTGCATTGTGACTCGTGTCGCGTTTTCTACGAGATCGAGATCCTCCGCTTTTCTCAAAACCGATCCCGTAGTCTTGTATTCCGAATAATCCGAAATTGAAGTGACGTCCTCTTCCGCAAGAATGTTATTTGAAATTCCGTTGCCGAGAATATGCTCCCTGTCTCGAGCTATTCTCGAAATCTTGTTCATTACATTATTCTCGGTTGTCGGAACTGCGAGAGGATCCGCGAGAAAGAGCATAGATCGTTGCTTCTCCGAAAAAATTTCGGATGCGTCCTTTAATCGTTCATTTCTAATTCCAGTTAATCCAGAGAGATTCGTATCATCATCTAAAGACGAATCTATCTGAATTATCTCCACGTTTTTATCGATCGGTTGTTGCTGGGTGGATAGATCATATTCGTGTCTCGTAGATGATACGATGGACTCCAAACTGGTCGGGGGATCTACCTGTAGAAAGGTAAAGAGTATGTTATATATACATATATGCGTGTGGGCAATTTTATATAAGTAGAGATAATTGCGATTATATCTATACAAATTATATCTATATGTATGTATATACAATCTATACACGTAATAATTATTATAACGAACCTTTCCAGCAAACGAAAATGGATTGAAATGGATTGGAAATTTTCCGAATCCGTATTTTAAATCCATAAAAATGGATTGGATTCTATATAAAAAAAAATTTTTATACATGTAAAGGTTTAAATAAATTAAAGTAGTAATTACATGAAATTCTATAGTTGTTATTTTAAAACTTTTACACAAAATATATACTCTAGTTGTATAATAAAAAAAACATATTAATATAAAATTAATATAAAATGTATATAAAAGCGATTAATTTATTAATTAAAAATAAGGAATTTATATATGTAACATTTATTGTTCATATTTAGTTTTTTTTATGTTTCTTTTAACTATTAAATTAAATAAAATTCTCTCCTTCTTTCTTATGATATATTTTTACGGTACAACTTTTTTTTAATTACTCAGTTGAATCAAAATGAAAAATTTCTTATTCATAATTCTGAATAAAATAGCATTCATGGTACATTTTTAAATGAAACAATGGATTTTCTACTCACAATTTTGAAGTAAATAGTATTCATGGCCCATTTAAAAAAAACTTTTTTTATTCAATTGAATTAAAAGATTGCATTTCCTATTCAGAATTTTGAATTTAGCAGTATTCAACGATGCACAGAAATAGCTGATATTATTTTTAAATTCAACTGGAAAAACTACATTTCCTATTCAGAATTTTAAGCAGTATTCACAATGCAGAAATGGCCGCGATATTATCATTATATTCAAAGATTAAAAAAGATTAAAAAACTATATTTGCTATTTAGAATTTTAAATTAAGTAGTATATTCACAATGCGCACAAAATACTATAATATTATTTTTAGATTAAAAAGCATAGAAATAATACTCTATGTCTATAAATGAATAAAAATGCATTCAAGATTCATTTTAATAAAAAGGATTTATTTTAATATTCACCTGTATTTCTAAATCTGTATTTCTAAAAATCTGATTGTATTTCTAAAGATCTGATGAAAATTCTGTTTTAATCTATTTCAAACTGTTCTCGTTTGCTGAGTTGATAATAATTTAATTATATTTTATAAACAATCATATTATATAATAGAGATATATAGTAATAATCATTATAAACAATTATTTTATGTATATATTAAATAAATACATATTAATAAGATGGCTATAATAGACCTTGATAATAATAATTACACAATATAATTATTAATAATGAAGATTAATTATTATAAATGCAATTATTGTATATATGTGTAATAATGGTATATTTACATAACAAGAGTAGAAAATTATCTCCATTACCTCGATAACATTGCTGGTTTCCAAGATTCTCCTGTGCAATGTGCTGACGCCTCTGTGAAGAAGAATGATGCCAACAGCGTTCCAGGTGACCAGCTGTAATATAATAATTACTCTCGAGGCCCATCTGTTTGTTCTCGAGGTGAGGGACATTGCGGTAACATCACATCATTCACATCGGTTATTAGTCGAAAGTCAAAGGCGTGACACCTTTCGCACACCTGCTGCGAAGTGTCCCGTGGTTAGCTAAGCGACATTTTCATCGTTATACATATTCGTGTACGACAATTTAGAATCTCCGCAGGCGATAGGCATACGACGTATATTATACACGGGATATCGATGCCGCGGATACCGGCGGAATTTAACAATTTTCGTCATTTATTTGTGCCGAGATTAAACACGTTATATACTCTATCGTTTCGTCACACAACACGCGGCACGAAAATAAATTCTGTGCCAAATCTTGTTATCTACTCGTTTCATATAAACAACTCGTCGTTTCAAGCGCAACACATTATAATGCGAGAGAGACGTGAATCCGTGAAAGCACAAAGTTGGCGCCTGCGAAAACAAATATCATATAAATTAATCACTTATTTACTCTTGGGCGACGCTTTATTCAGTTGAATAGTTGATTTTATTACGAAGGCAAAGTTTCAAAAGTAAGCTTTTGCACGCGCGGAGGTTCATTCTCGAGGACACTTTTCAATTCAAATGCATTAAAGCGCATCGGGGAAGCGCTCACATGACGAATTGTAACGGAAGTATCGGAGTGAAAGAGAGAAAAGGAAGTGCGGAAACTTTTTTGTTTAACGTTACTCTATATTGGTCTGACGACTATTGAAGCAGTCGTCGTCCTCGGCGCGGCACGATTGCGACTTATTTGCTCGGTTATACACGATGGATCGTGGCGGGTAACGAATGACTCATTTCCACTACCTTGCACTGTCCCGTTAGACTGTATGTACGTTTCATGCGAGACACGAGACAGTCCATGGGCGTAAGCGAAAAAAAAAAAACCGATGTTCGTGCACCCAATAAACGAGAATGGATTGAAATGAATTGAAATGGATTCAGATTTTCAGAAATATTGATTTACAAATGTTAAAATGAATGCTTTTCAATTCTGAATGCATTTTTATTCATTTATAGGAATTGCATGGAGCACATCTATGCCTTTCAATCTAAAAATAATATTAGCTTTTTCTGCACACCCAATACATTGTGAACACTTCAATTCAAAATTTTGAATAGAAAATGCAGTTTTTCAATCCAATTGCATCCAATTGAATCTAATTGAATCCAATTGAATCCAATTAAATCCAAAAAAAAGTATTTGCTATTTAAAACATGCATTCGGATAGAAAAAAATTTCAATCCATTTTAATCCATTCTCTTTTTGCTGGCACTTAGGCGTCATGATAATTATTATGTAGCGTTTTAGTTAAGTATTATTACATTCGTCATACTTTTGCACCGAAAATAGTCGGAATGCATTTACTGGTAAAAGTAGCTACGATGTTTTTTACTTCGTTAAGTCGTAATGAAACTCGTCGTTTATTATTTGCATTCAGAATATAATATAATAGGCGGCAATATCAATGTAGAAGCATACATATATATAATTTAATTATGTCCATTTCTACCACTGTAGAGTAATTTTAATCTCAATTCACTCATTTAATTTATTTTTATCTTCATTCTACTTTTAAAAAATATTCCTAAAAAAATAGATATAAGAGTAAATAAAATCCAAATTAAATTAAGCTAAATTGATGAAATGGGCCTCACACGCGGTAAAGTATTACAAATAAAAAATATTAAATCTTAAAAAAGACTCTTATAATTGTGAGAACGTAGGAAAATACAAGACTCTCGGAATAGAAACATAATGTAATGACGACAATAGGCATCTAGCAATTTATAGAATTTTTAAAATAAAAATTTGGACAAATTATAATATGCTGACGCATATATAAGGTAGGTTACTGCCATTCCCTATATTTAAATTACACACTATTGTGGACGTCTCATTATATGAAAAAGAATTTTTTAGAATCTTTTTTTTAGAATCAATAAAAAGAAAGATTTTGTTAAAAAAACACTAAAGACAAGTGAAAGCAAGCGCGGTTGGTAGCGTCATCTAGCGAAGAAAAATGTAAATAGTAACAAACGGCGCCATATTCAGTCATGTCAGAAGCGGACGACTTCGTACTGGTGACTCGTCGTGGAAAACGTCGTAACGGAAGAAGGAATTTACTTAGAAGCGCGTTGTCGAGCGTGATCGTAGAACAGGACTGTGAGGTCGATCACGAGTTTCTTCTTCGGTAAGCCATGTCACGGTTGCGTCTCGCTATCCTTACTTAATTTTAACCTAACCTAATCTAATCTAATGCATATCGCGACCTACATTTAACCTGATTGATTCTAATCGCAATCACGTTTCTTTTACGACGACTTTCAGCACGTTAGACAAGGCGGTAGTCGAAATCAGAGACACATCATTTATCAAGTTCATTTTTAGTCGGCTGTCGGAATCCCTAGCCGTTTTAGGCTCTAACAGTATTTCCGAGATAGTCTGCTACGGGTTAGGACAGTTCTCGCAGTATAGATCGTCGAGATGCCAATTAGCGCTTCTGCTGTGTCTGAAGGTGCGATACGAGCCAGTTCGCGTATACGTATACGATCCGGCGTTCTATCCCGAGGAAGTGCAAACTTTGCGTACCTTGGGATTAGAGATCATAGAGACAAACGAGGAAGGCAAGCGTGTCATCCAGCGAGATAGGACCACCCTTATATACATGCCGCACTGCTCGCGGCAGCTGACCAATAATTTCCTATATGCGAATTGGGGTAATGGACTGAGCAGTTGCATCCTGCTGGCCAACAGTCTCTCAAACACCGTCGACAATTCCTTGCATAAGGACGTATTGAATACAGCAGGCTACATATTACGCATTCGTCCTTATGTTACAGAGATTCGATTGGAAAATTCCTTCGTGTACGAGGAAGTTTTCAACGACCTTAATATTCATATCTTTACAAGACAAAATCTGCTTAAGGTCCCAGCAGATTTCTGGAACTCTAAAGAGGAACCACAGTATTTAACGAAAGATGTTGAATTCGTTACAGCTGTGCAGTGACAAATGACGTTTGATACTGTAATTATCTTCTTTAGTTCTTACAAAGTTATTCAGTGTAATAAAATGTAATTCTTGTTTCTCAATACTCGAGCGACTAATTATTCCAATTTGCTTTTAGAATGCAACGACAATGAATAATAATATTAAAATTGTCCGTTCTCTGGTGCAAGAGCTGCGTCGAGTTTCACAGACTAAAAATACAAAAGAGAACGCAATGTTACATTATGTCATGGAACAAGCACATGCCCATAAAGAAACCTCTGAAGTTTTATGTAAAGCGCGAGAAGAATTAAAGAACTTAGCAGAGATGTATCTTTGCTACTTGAAGTCTCAGCGAGCATGTAAGGATATTCATAAACAATATGCTGGTAAAGGTGAACGTAGCATAAAGGAAACTGCGGATCTTGTAGGTTTTAAATTACCTCATGATCCAAAATGAAATGTATGAATCCAAAATAGAAATGTTTAAACTATTGTTAGTAATAGAAGTATTTGTACTTTGGACTATATCTATATTTATTGTACTTCTATAAAGATAATTTAAATAATAAATTTCATTAAAGATAAAATCGTGTAATTTTATTTTATATATCACATCTTTATTCTTTATATCATAAACCTTCCAGCGAGTACGCTGTGTACAGAAAATACCGTAGAATAAGACTGACAATTCGAGAGATTAAAGCTAATCGTCAAATAAGCATTATGCGATGAAAATTTATGATATCTAAATAATCATTTGTTTAAAAAAATAAGTATTACCTTTTATTAG
>Ga0157364_1001093_pt1 | contig 22002 bp, 16 predicted proteins | sample AttsexASBM2_FD_111476 | JGI IMG/M metagenome (GOLD analysis project Ga0157364, IMG submission 111476) | Fungus gardens microbial communities from leaf cutter ant in Ribeirão Preto, State of São Paulo, Brazil - Atta sexdens ASBM2 | ecosystem: Host-associated > Fungi > Mycelium > Unclassified ...
ACACACACACACACACACACACACACACACACACACACACACACACACACACACACAAGCTCTCTCTTTCTCTCCCTCGACGATGTGACGCGTTACGCTCAGTGGAACATATCATAAAGCATTACATGTATTTTGAAGGTTAGATAATCTGTTATGCAATGACTTGAGTTTATATCGAGTACTTGATACGCGTATTAAGGCTACGTCCTTTCCGCAGAAAATTTTACTCAAAATATAGTACACGTAACATATGCTATAGTAAAATTTTCCTCGAAGGACGTTTTGGAATGTAGCCTAGGTACCATACCCACACCAAATCATTTAATATAAACGCTTAATATAAACACTGGTGAATTATTTTGATTTGATACTTTTGAATCATGAATAGACCAAACTGATACGCGTATCAAATGATATAAAAATTTCAGCATGTTTTTAACGTTAGGTTCGTTTTGGATCATATATTAATATTCGCCACTGCTTTTAAGTTCAAATTAGAATTAGAAATTTTACATCTTGAAAAGCAAGACATCATATCACCTAACCTGACCTGTTCTGAGGCAGATGTAAATAAGAACGTATCAAATATTTAATCCGCAACAATTTGATACGTGTACATACTAATCAATTTAATGGTTTAAAAAGAATCAATCGATAATGCGATTTATTAATGGCTGATATGTATTATATAAGAAAATTATCCGAGATTCCACCTTTTCGAATTTTTCGCGGCACGATGAATCGGCCGGTGCGCCACGATTGTGCAACAACCAATAGAGAGCACGTACGCGCAGCCAATCCCGAAGGATCCCTGGCGGCGCTGTGGGAGCGGACGCGTGGAGGAGAGGAGAGATAGATTAGTGAGAGCTGAGCGATCGACAATAGCAATCTTGAGAAAGAACACACAGCCTTTATACGCATTGATCAAGGAATCGAAATATATCTTATTTTATAAACAAAATCTAGTAGATTTCTTACATATCAGAAATGGAATAAATACGTGCCGTACAGTATTCGGAAATCTCGAGGTAACAAGATACGGCGTCAGCATGGGCCGCCATAAGTCACGTCATATACGTCGTGACTCGAGCATCAAATCGAGAAGTAAGAGGCATTGTTCGCCTTCTTCGTCACGATTGGGCAAAGGAAAGAAAAACGATTGAGTTGTAGAATTCGAACGTGTTATAAAGAACTTAGATCGGCGGGCGTGTAGTCCGTGCATTCATCGCGGAGATGAATTAATGATTCCTTTCTTCGATCTGGTGAGAGACGATCTAACGATCGAAAAGTTGATACAGCACGTGGAAGGACTGGCAGAGCAGTATGACGGAATGATCGCGCCATTATGAGACTTATACCGATCCATCTAAAAAGTTATATTAAGTTACGAGATCGGAAGTAGTTATCATATGGAGCAGCAAAAGAAGAGATGCAACAATTCCGTAAGTCCATTCAATAAGTTGTTGAGGGATGCCGCGCTGTACGAGACTTCTCAGTCAAGTAGTTTGGGCGATTATTGTTTCAATAAATTGAATAAGTTACGTTGGATTTAGTTATACCCGATAAGTATTTATCGATGGTATAACGATTATTGGCGGTATAACAGACGCGAGTATAGCAGTACGTTCTGCACAGTTGGACGATGCGAACAACTGTACGCGTATATGACGTCGCTAGATACATTGTCGGGAAGCGAGCGGAAGAAAGAAACGGTGATCGAAGTGAAAGGTCGTCGAAAATTTAGAAGCAGGTTCGGGACGCGGACGAAAATGTGGCACCGGCTGATCAACCCGGCGATGACGATAAACCGTTATTGCAATGCTTTAATTGTGGGAAAGTAGGCTATTTTGCGAGAAAATTTCGGGAAAGTAGGCTATTTTGCGAGAAAATTTCGTGAGCCGCGTGCAAAGTGTGAGCATTGTAAATAAAAAGTCATACTGCCATGTGTAAGAAAAATATAAACACTGTTAAAGCCACGGATACCGCGCGGAACTCGTATGAGGGAATGATTTGGTTAATGGTCACCGACTCAAAGGATTACATGGGAAACAGCCGTACATTGCGAAATTTAGTTGTCGAAAAATATAAGTGGGCCGTTCAATTAATGTCTAATGTAGTACTATATTAAGAGGATTCGCGGGACAGGCGACGACCAGCGATAAATCTACGCGGTGTAATGTCCGAATAATAGAGGCAACAGCGTGTGTGGACTCTATTGTGACGATCTTATTTACGATCTAATTGTGGGATGCAACTTTTTAGAGTAAGAACATGTGATGCCAGTTAAGGGCGGAAAAGAGTTAATGCTTCGACAGTTGCCTTTCGCGGGAAAATAGCTCGAGCGTATGAATGACGTGAATTTGTTAGATGCGTCAACTGAGTGTCCAATGTGCCATTAACGAGGAGGCACAACGAAAATATAGATCTAATTCGCAAATGCAGCGATTGCGTTTCGACTAGTGTTGCAAACCTGAGGAAAACAGACGCTCATGTGATGAGCATACGTTGCACAACGGACGAACCGATAGTTTACAGACCGTACAGAATAGCTGAGTCGGAGAAAAGCATTGAGAACTATTATTAGCGAGTTAGAAAATATTATCCGGCACTCGACGTCGCCATATGTGAGTCCTGTTATACTTGATAAAAAGAATAATGGCGAGTATCGCATGTGCATTGATTTCCGTAGTTGAATGCGATTACTATTAAGGATAAATATCCGCTCCCATTGGTAGAGGATCAACTCGATAAACTCAGCGGGCACCATTATTTTACGGGATTAGATTTGGCATTGGGTTATTACTAGGTATCGATGAAACGATACTATCGCGACCCCCGAGGATCACTACGAGTTCTTGCGTATGCCGTTTGACCTGACAAATGCGCCGGCTGTATTCCAATGTTTGATGGACCAGGTATTAGGTAATTAAAAGATACTATCGCTTTTCCCTACTTAGATGATATTATAATACTCTCGACAATCGAAGAGTCGAAGAGAATATGAGATATTTGCACCAAGCATTAAAAGCATTTCACTTAACATCACTTAATCCTTAAACTAGAGAAATTTATCAATGAACTCGTTCTCTGCCGAGTCCATTGATTATTTAGGTCGGAAAATTAGCGAACAGGGGGTACGACTCGGACAGAGGAAAATTGAAGCCATACAAAGCATAAAAGTCGGTCAAGCAAGTGAGACAGTTTGTAGGGTTGGTCAGTTATTTTCGGAAATTTGTTCTAATTTTCGCGGCTATAATTAAACCACTAACGAAAAAGAAAGAGCCATGGGTGAGGCGAGACGCAGGATAGAGCGTTCATTACTATTAAACAGAAGTGGATCGGCCTGTACTAACGATCTTCGATTCAAATCGTCCGAGAGAATTACATACGGACGCATGCAATCGGCGTAAATGCTGTTCTCCTACAGCTAGTGGACGGTAAAATGAGTGTAGTAGCGTACTTTAGCGTACTTAAACAGATGGCGGACTAATACTGTTATCACTCTTATGAATTGGAAACAATGGCAGTAGTAATGTCCTTGCGCCACTTTAGGATGTATTTGTTAAGGATTCATTTTAAAATCGTAACCGACTGCAATGCATTACGGGCCACTTTCACCAAACGCGATTTGTTATTCCAGATTGGTCGGTGATAGTTAGAAACTCAGGAGTATACGTTTGATATTGAATACCGGGTGGGACACAGGATGACACATGCTCTCAGCCACAATCCTATTCCGGCAGAGTTCGAAATAGTGTTGACATTACCGAAGGGTAACGGCTGCTCAGTTATAAGACGAATAATTGAATAGGATCCGAACGATCTTGCAAGGAGGAGTGAGAATAAACATTATTTCGATAAGTATATGTTACAGGATAATAAGATATATCGCCTAGACCATAGCAAAAGAGCATAGGTGGAGCCGCGTGCCGCGCGAATGCAAATCTGTCGATATTGCTATGATGATGCCGGACATTTGGGCATTGAAAATACATTGGAGCGTATTCGGCGAGATTATTGGTTCGCGAGCATGAGACGTTTCGTGACTAAATATGTTAAGGCATACTTGAACTGTGCCTATTACAAGTACACGGCGGGCAAGAAACAATGCAAACTAAATAATATCGACAAAGCACCAATATCGTTTCAGTTCATTTGGATCATATGGAATCTTTCGAAACTAGCCGAAGATACAACAAATTCCTTTTGGTGATGGTTGACAAGGTTTATCAAGTTCGACATAATTGAGCCAGTAAAAAGTCAAAAGGCAAGTCAGTTAATTAATATTATTGTTCACTTATTTGAAGTTTCTAATAGGCTATAACTGACAGAGGGACATTCACATCGCGCACATTCAGAATGTTTTGCGAAACTCATAGTATTAGGCATGCTGAATGCTGTCGCTACCCGGCGAGCTAACAATGCGAGCGGTATAATAAACTGTTGTGCAAGTTTTAATGGCTACGACAGTCGGACAATATCCCCGCGATTGGAATCTTGCTGTGAAACCAGTATAAGATGCACTGAACTCAATGCACAATAAGAGTATCGATACTATCTCAATGAAGGCATTAATTGATGTTGAGTTGCGGAGTGTTGCAGGTACTCTTGGAGGAAGTGCGAGAGATAGTACACCAGTTGGACTTAGCTGAACTGCGTGATAGAATGAAAGAGAACATAGAACATAAACAACAAGAGCAAAAGGAACGCTATGATCGGGCACGCCGGACGGCCGTGACGTATAAAGCAGGTGATCTAATTTTGGTTCGGATCACAAGTGACCCGGCTACGGGCAGCAGTAGGAAGTTGCATCCAAAATTCAAAGGATCTTTCCGGTATGATTTGAATTTTACGGAGTACGTAGGAAAGCCCTCATGAATGACAGATACGAAATTGAAAACTTAAGAAAAAGATATAAAACGTGGTCGGATGGTCGTAGTCGCCGATAATATAAAGCCGTGGATTACGTTTCAGGATGAAGGGTTGTCAGTAATGAATTGCGTTCCGACAGCAGAAGAATCCGCAGACAAAAAGGGATGTAATGGAAATTAGAACGAAGTATTGCGGTTGTTGCCATTGATAAAGGAATTTCGTGATGGTTGCCATTGCAGTCGCCGTTGATAAAAAGATTTCACGATAGATGTCGAAATAGGTGTTGCGATTGCTGCCGTTGATATGGAACATATTGATACGGCTCGAGGCGGGGGCTTTCCTCCTGCATTGGAGCTTAATTTCAGAATATGTATAGATTTCATAAGATGACGTTTGAAAGAAATTTTCTAGAGGAGCGATAGCTAAGTAACATTTATTTTCTATTTGGCTCTTCCCTATCTAAATATGCATGTGACGTCCCTATCTAAATATTCAAGATGGATTAATAAGGTTTAACTGAGGTTGAGAAAGGTTCAGGATAGGACTGAGGCTCCGACTCAGAATGTTATTGGAATAAACATCGCGGTTGTTGCCGAGAACATAAGTTTCTAATAGCACCGTTCATTGCGGTCGTTGCTATACTACATGATTTATTTCAGGAGCCATCGAAACATTTACTATCCAACCTGATTCCTGATTATTAGAAATGCCCTGGATTTTATTAAAGGGGAATCCCAATGGAACAACCAATGTGCCTGAGAACAGGTACATTGTTGTTCCATATTCTGCAGGATGGCCGAATGTAAGAAAATTATCCGAGACTCCACCTTTGCGAATTTCTCGCGACTTGATGAATCGGTCGGTGCGCCGCGATCGTGCGATAACCAATAGAGAACACGTACGCACAGCCAATCCCGGAGGATCACTGGAGACGCTAGGAAAGCGGATGCGGACGCGTGCAGGAGAGGAGAGGCAGATTAGCAAGAGCTGAGCGATCGATAATAGATCTTGAGAAAGAAATCTTTATACGCATCACACAATTATACACAATCTTTATACGCATTGACCAAAGAATATATCTTATTTTGCGAACAAAGTCTAATAGATTTCTTACAATTATATTACATACGTTGGTTTTTTTGTCGAACGACGAAGCTGTTAATTGGTTGCAAGACACAAAGGATTTCTTTGTCTTATAATCAAATCAACAAGTTTGAAAATTTATCGTACGACAAAAAATGGACGCATGTAATATTGCGTAATACATAACATCATCCGTTAATGAATCGTATTATCGTTTGCATGACGAATTATATAACTTTCAAAATATCGCCTTACGGCTCTTTTATAATTCCATTTCTCGATGTACCTTTACTTTATATAGTAAAATATATATAACAACGTATTTTAATACAAATCAAGCATACATCAATAAAAAAACATCGAAACGGTAAAAGAAAGCAATGCCCCTATATGTGTATGATATGACACATAAGGCTGTGTTCCCATCTTATATCTTTTCTGTTAATATTCCGTTCCGCTGTTTCTTTCTCATGAGGACGCAGCCTAAGTAAACATTGTTAAATATGCATAATGAATCTAAAACTTTTTACAATTTTTCTACAATAAATGCGTCAATGTATAAAATAAACATGAATTACATATAGAAATCATTGACTTGATAAAAAAAGCTATAAGCTGTCGGTGAGCCATAATGCATTTGGATATGTGTACGTATATATACATATATTAGGAGGGCCTTAAATGTGGATAATTTATACATCGAATGATAAATTTTTTAAAGATGTATGGTATAATCATGAGATATCCAATAATACGTGTCCAATAATGCGATGTCCAATAATGTAGTGTCCAATAATGCAGTGTCCAACTTGCGTATCCAATCGTATCCAATCGTGCAGTATCCAATAATTATGTGTCTAAAAGAAGATCAGAAGGCCTTGACGATCTAGTTGCTACTTCCTTTCAAAGGAAGGAAGCAGCAACTAGATTCTTCTTAATTCTTCCTAATTCGTTTTTTGAAAGTTTTAATTTGTTTTACTCACGTCTACAATTTGCGTTAGAAGTTGGCTTTGACTCACTAAATTTCCTTGATATTAGTCAAAGAAAAACATTTAACCTTTGATTTGTATTAAAAATTGACTTTTTCGGGAAGGTTTTTAAATTATTTTTCAAATTATCCTATCTTCCAAAATAAGGATATAATTTTTGGTTTAGGAGACAGGGTTTTATTATTATTATCTGACTCTGAATTCTATCACAAGAATTTTACAATTATTGTTAATATACTAATAGTAAACGATTATCCTCTTAAATTCATTTTTGACACAATCAATGTTAGAGTTAAAAGTATTCAGTATGGAGGAGCAGTAGTACGTGATTGCATGAACAATAGTGATGAGACTAAGAATGTTCCATAAATGATGTTTCATGATTTGCTATACTTTATTCCATCGATAACAGAGAAATTAAAAAAATTGAATAAAGAATATCAATGTTTTTTATTATAGCTCTAATAAATTGAGTAAATTTATTAAGATAAAAAAGGATTCTCGTTTAAATTGGTCAAAGAACAATGTATATAAAATCATGTGCAAGGATTGTTACCATATAACGTCGAACAAACAGATAAACAATTTAAAATTAGAATTACAGAATACCATAATCATATTTATTGGAATACATCTACTCGTTCTGTAATCATTGAACATAGACTACAGATGACACATGAGTTTGATTGGAATAACATCCAGATACTAGATGAACAGGCATGTTATAATAAACGCTTAATTTCTGAAATGTTAAATAAAGCTATATAAAGCAAAAGTTATATAAAGCAGAAAAATAATTATCTTAATCTCCAAACAGACACGGAGGAGGTTCACAAAGCATATACATCGATTATAAACAAAATTTGTTGACATTGTTCTTATCTAATCGTTCTGTCAATTTCTTAATTGCCGTTCAGATAATGACAGTCAGCCTTAACATATCTTTCAAAAAATTCTTCCTGGAAGATTCGATCTGTACTGATTATCAAGTTTTAATATAGTGGCTGTGTATTACATATTATTACTATCTGACTGTACTACCTCTTATATTTTACATGATTTTATGAGCATTTGGGATACTTAAGAATAAAATTCAATGCAGTAAAAAAATTATATGTGACAGTGTCATAAAAAAAAATTAAACGATAACCGCTTCATTATCAATCACTGTACAATTTTTTCTGTGAAGTTAATATTGCTACATAAAGCTTGAATCTGAAATAAAATAAATATTATTAATGTTGTCGATATTAAAAAAAAACATATGTAGCCTAATTTATAAATCTAAATAAAATGATGTTAAATTTGGATATGTATATATAAATACGGATTTAACTTAGTTATAAAAAAGTTTTTAAAAAATAAAATGTTTATAGAGGAGGAGGTATTATGGCCAGTGTAGAGATATAATGGCTTCTCTTGACATTTCTATTATTAAGTAGCGAATTCTGGTGTTACTTATGCGTGATTACTAATATGCCAATACAATAGTCAGCATTTATTATAATATTTTTCAAGCATTTTGAGATATATAATATTTTAGCATTTAATTACACATACCTTATCATTCTTTTTAACTTGAACATATCATATGAATACATGTATGTTTGAGTATGTTCCTTGTTTAACATTTTATTTTATACATTTTTTATACAAAGTTAAACAATAATATTTTGCTAATGTGGTCCCCTGTACGTTAATTGCTAACTTTTACTGAAGTTTTTATATCAAAATTATCATAAATTGGGAATTGTAGATCTACTGTTAATCTATAGTTTATATATGTTATATAATACAGATTTCTAGTACTGAGCAACTCATATGCGGCAGGAGTTATGTGTACATTGTGACGTTTTTCCGTCCGTCATAAAGGTCGTATTGACTCGACTGGAAAGTACAATTGTAACGTCTTGTGTTCTTTCGTTTTTAGAGAAGTGGATATTTGTATACGTTCTTTTTAATGTCGTTCTGCCTATTTCGCGTCTGTCTCATATGTGTGCCTCACAGATTTTCTGTATCTGTTTTTGTCTTTCTTTTCCGTACGCTATTGTACTGCGTGTTACAGGATAATTAAGAAATTGAACGAACTTACCGTGAAGTTCGATTATAATTATGCTGTGTCGTTCGGCTGGATATATTATAGTCGCGCTCCGTCGCATCTTCCTCAACAGATTTCTTTAAAGCTTTATAAAAGTTAGATAGCGTATAGACTGTAAATGGCGTACAGGATATCTCACCTCGCCGCACGTGACGCACCTCATTATTTTAAAGCTGCTAAATTTGGATTAGAGAGTTGGGAGGATATCTATCCAGCCGGACAAGACAGCATAACTGTAATTGAACTTCATGGTAAGTTCATTCAATTTCTTAATTATGCAAGTTCTCGTCCGATTGGATATATTATAGAAGTTTAAAGCCTGAAATTTAACATGAGTAAATAAATGCTAAACTATAGCCGTTTTATTTCTCGTGAACATGCAAAAAACAGATAAAGGTATACGTAGCTTGATTATAAATTCAGAATTGAGATCTGAAAGGTCGAATTTTTCACTATAAGTCTATTATAAAAGCGTGCAAAAACAGTAGACGATTTGCTCTAACCTACAGTATGCCTGATTTCGTCTACATTGATTCCTCTGCTCGTCGCAAGGGAAGTAGAGGCGTGACGAATTGAATGGGCTGAAAAGATCAATGTGACTCCTGCTGATTCAAGTGTAGTCTAGACCATCGATTTAATGTCTGAGGAAAGACCGAGTTATGTGACTTGCGAAAAGATAAAAAGTAATCACAATTACTCTTGCGAAGCCTCTGTGTACGTTCCAAATAATGTTTTAATAATGTACAGAGTTCTGGTTTGCTCTGAAAAGGTTTGAAAATTAACAAAGGCTGAGCTCTACACTCCTGACGTCTTAAAACGCGCCGGAATCTTAATGACCATCGAGTCAGCAAATGCAATATTATGCGCATTGTATGCACGCAAGCGTCTGCATCCTTTGAGTGGTGGTTGAAGTAAATAAAGTGACTAAGTGAAGTAAATAAAGTGATTTCCTTGAAATAAGTTCGAGAATGAGATTCTTATGTGGATACAAAAATGCCAGAAAGATGATTATTGAGGATGAGTCCCAAATCATAAAATCATAGCGTGGCCTCTGCGGTTTAAGAAACGCTACTTCTTTGAAAAATCTCCTAATCAACAGATGTAGTCCTATCTCTTCCGTAGATATAAGATATCTACGGTAGAGCGATATGAATTTAATGTAGAGTAAGACCCCGTTAGGGAGACAGGATGCCAAAAAGTCTAGTACTCGATTGGCGGGGAGAAGCCCATCAAATCCTTTCCTTAGAGAACTGCCATCACATTTTGAGGAGCTTGGAACAATCGTAGAATCCTTGAGCGAAGCTAGCATTGGTTCCAGTGCGCCAACAGGCGTTCCTTTCCTCACGAAGGTCTGACGGATTTTTGCGACCACCAGGGAAAGACTGGACCATGCAGGATGAAAATTCTTGAAAAGGGACAACAACATGTTAATATTGAACACAAAGTAGATAGATAGACTTACAATAAGTTTAAGTAAGGGGAACCAGAATTGTGCAAGCCATCTGAAGACAACCATGATTTCTTCTACTTTATCAGAGATAATTTTGCGTAGGACTCTTAAAACCAAGATAAAGAAAGGAAATAGGCATAGAAGTAAAATTTATTCCAATCCAAAGAAAATGCATCTATTGTCTGAACCTATGGATCCAAGAGAGAACCAAGATAAAAATAATATATTATTTATTAGATATTTGGCGTTCATCGATGATGCGAATAAATCGATATTGAAAGAATCAAAACTTTCCTTATATGATATTATCAAAATACCTTTGATCGAACGACATTCAGTTTCGATTGAAATTATTCTGGAATAATCATCCGCTATGTTTTGGGCCTAAGGAATATATGCTGCGTAAAAAAATAAATCACAATCAGCGCATAAACATTAAATTTCCTTAGACAAGGATGATAAAAGAGGGAACTGAGCTCATGCGATTGATAAAGACAGGGCAATAATATTATTTACTCTCATGAGAATATCACATCCTCGAAGATGGAATGGCGAAGCAACTTGCCATAAAAAATGGCAAGAGCTCTAGTTAACGTAAAATTGTTTATCTTGTGGGGACCAAAAGCCGCGTGTGTGCATTCCGGTGCAGACTGCTCCCCCGGTCATTGAAACATCTGTGAAAATTTCGAATTCAAAACGAACTGATCTGATAACGTTGCGCTGATATGGATCGAAGAACATATCTTTCCACCATAAAAAGTCCTCTTTGAGACACAGGAAGAAACATCTAAGTTTCAAAATCGCTCTTTGCTGATAAAAGGGTCAGTTTTTCTTTTCCAAAATCTTTATGTGCAAAATACCGTATTTTACTGCTGACTAACTGAGATCAAAACTAATCGATAAAATTCGCCAAGAAACGAATTTTACAAGATTTTTTATTCAACATAGTGAGTGTCTTCTGTAGAACTCTCTTGTCCGATGGGATTGAAACAGAAAAGTTTACTGTATCAAAAGGACACACTTTCAGTGGCGTTAGTGCGCTCTTGTAATATTATTGATAATATTATTGATAACAAAGCCTAATGATGACTGGAGCACACAAATTGCTGAGATTTTTTTAAACATTGATTATAACAGTGAACTATGAGGAGAAAGTCATCTAAATAAACGATCAAAAAGAAGACTATTTCTCTGAGGGAATGTACAACTAGCTTTAATATTTTTGTAAATATGTAAATAGTATAATATATATATATATATATATATATATATATATATATATATATATATATAACGGGTTCTAATCTAAGTCCTTTGAGTGAGGCACATGGCGCAAGGGTTATTCATAGGAGCGGGGGGGAAGGAGGCGCAAGGAAGAGAAGGGAAGGCGCGAGAAAGTCCGGACGCTATTAGTATTTACGTAAACGCCAGTACCAATACGCCACCATGTGACATCATGTATCATTGGGACTTTGCCACGGGCCGCCGTCACTTCACCGCTGCTACCTCGCCGCTGTCATCGTCTCCGCCTCAAAATGTGTCATGATATTATACGCAGACAAGATATTTTGTCTAGGAGATCGGTGACACATCATCGACATTCCGGCTGCTAAACAAAGCGATGTCAATGAGGGATAGATGATAAAATCATAGTATGTTCTCACGGTTTTTTCTTTCAAGGTCAGAAGCGTCGATAACGATATTTATTTGAGATCAATGACATGTTGCGAGATCGATGACATGTTGCGATGTGTTAAGAGAAGCGCCGACAACGATGTTTTTTCTAAGAAGATGGTAATACTGCGATCCAATAGGGAGGGTAGACAAAGGGACAAAGAAGTCACAAATGAAATATATAATGGGTCAGCGCGCGGCACCTCGCCTGTACCATAAAGATTACCGAACCGATTGCAATAAGTGTAATGTGAAAAGAATGGCTAATCATTGTGCGAACGTTGAGGATGACATGTAAATACAGATAAGTTGTTTGAAGCAATGGAAGTAGAATTTGAAGATATAATGGACTAAGAGTCGTCCAACGAAAAAGTATAATCCAACGATACTGAATGTCTTATTGATTTGAGTGACAACAATACGGATCACGCAAAGAAATTTATGCAGCCTTCAAAAATCTGTGCATTGAACAGGTGTACTAAGCACTGCATAATCTGCTGTTATTAAACAACGTATAGTGATGCTTTAGTCGTATGTGCAGCTTATGATTTGTTTGCTAAATATTGGCGTTAAAAGAATGTATCTTGTCAGGAAGCACAAAGACTGTTCTTTCTATACACTAGACAGCAAGTGATCATGCTCGAAATGAGGAGAATCGATATACATGTGATTGTATTCCTGTGCAATATGTGCTCACTCTGTGCACATTGAAAAACTATTAAGTGCCATATAAGAATGCGACGTAATCTAAAAACTGTGAAAAAGAAATGGAAAATCACGAGTGGAATGAAACGTGAACAGTGCGGCCAGGTGTGATGGAATGTTTCGCGTGGCTACAACGATGCGTCGAGCGGTTCGAAGAACTGTGCCAAATGTCCGAGCCTCGCCGTTGGATATAAACAATCCGCGATGGCGAAGATCGCGCGACTTGCGGGTGTAAAATCGCAATTGCGACGATTCGTGCACGTTGATTGAGTACGCGAGTGGCAACGAAAGATTTCTTGTCTGGCGAGAGATCAACGCGTTCGAGAATCGATTATGACCAGTGCGGTGATCAACGCGGATTACATTGAGTCACAGCGGTTCTTAGAAGACGCTGGCAATGTAGTGCTCGAGCGAGTGCGAGACATCGTAGAAAGACAGGTAGTATGAAAGTGAATGCCGCGCTCAATGGCGAGTTCGTGACGAAGGATAAATATGCTAATAAGAGCATAATTACAAAGAACAGCGAGATATATCGATGCACCGATATATCTCGCTGTTCTTTGTAATTATGCTCTTATATACGCGAATGGTATCGTTAAATCTATCCTAGCATCGCACGATGAATTCCAGAAACACGACAGCAGGTGGGCGATATTACGAATCCTCAACTTGACTGTCATCGTGAACAAATTAAATCCCATGCGCGCGGGGTGCCACGGATTAAAGTGCGGCGAGAAATTGTGCTAAAGAGGGCGGTGATCAGTATACGAAGGACATTGCGTGATTCGCGTGATCTGTGGTCGCTGCCCTGAATTCCGCAGAAAGAAATGCGAATTATAAATCATTGTATCCACAGCAGTGTTGAATTTAGCGGATATCATTTCCAATGACTTTAAAATTTCCAGATTTGAACATTTGAACGCAATCGATTGTCGATTAATATATACGGCATTGAAAATGGACTGATTCTTCCTCTCCAGCTCATCAGCGATAAGAAGAAGAAGAACACGTATCTGCAAGATTTATGCAATGATGGTGTTGGTCACTTTGCGTGGATCAAGAACCTGTTCCAGTCTCGTGAACTCGCAACTCAATAGACAAAAGAACAAGAAATATTTCTGCGATCGGTAAGTATAATAAAAAATACCAATAAAAAAATGTAAAAAATAGTGAATAATATCTCTATTTACAGTGCTTTCATTATTTTGACTTGTGCAAAAAATTATAATCGCACGCAATGGATTGCCAGAAGATGAATGACTGTGACTGCCAAGCGATGGACGATAAATGGCTAGAATTCAGCAATCACTGCAACCAGGAACGAGTTCATCATTTACGCTGATTTGGAGTGCGTTCTACGCAAGACAAAGCTCAACAAAGAAGACTCATTGTCATACGCGTATCAGTGGCATGAAGCGTTTAGTATAGGATACTACGTACGATACATTATCATCGTATCATTTCCTTCTCGATGAAGACTGTATAGTGTGGTTCGCGCAACAACTCCAAGACACATAAAAAATATTGTATTCGCCAAAAATATTGTATTCCGTATCCATAGAAATGTTGCCGAAACAAAAATGGGATGCGTAGGGAGATGCGTTGTCACTTCTACGAGAAACGTTCGCATCGGACGATATTCGAGTACGCGATCATTGGTAGATACCGCGGTCCAACACATTCAAATTATAAAAATAATTTTAATTATAAAAATTCGTTTTATATCCCGATTATATTTCATAATTTATCAGGCTACACTTTATAATTAAAGAAATTGCTACTGTATATAATAGAAATGTAGATCTCCTTTCGATAATAAAGGAAAAATACATTTTATTCACTAAATGTGACACATGTCGATACCACCAAAGACAAAAATAAAAAAATTTTTCAGAAGAATTGCGTAAAATTACGTTTTATTGATTTTAATAGCGGCCACCACATATGACCGCAAGTAAAAAGTGTGTCAACAATCCCTCCCTAGGGCAACAGCCCCAGGAGACGGAGAGCATGGACCTGGAGGAGGTCAGCGACAACACCAATTAATGGCGTGTGTGCTCTTTCAGGCAAATCTCGCGAAGCGCAGGCAATGCTACAGCAGTGCCTCGCTGAGAGTGGGAGGGGATTGCCGAACCGTTTCTAACCCCAGAGAACTATTCTAACAGGGCAGAAGATTACACGGGCTAGGTGGCGGTCATCAGCCACTTTGCCGAAAATTCCCCATTGATTATACTATCAAGGGGAGTGGGCTTTGTACTGATCGAGTGGGAACCCATCGATGTGGTAGGGTGCTATTTCCTGCCTATATTATCAAGGCGGGAATATGAAGGAGCCATGGAGCAGATGGGAGAAGACACCCATCCCACAACACACTGCAATGGATGGCGGGGCTCGACTGTTACTTAACAGGGGCCAAGTTAGCACTTTCGTGAGCTCGGAGAAAGTCCATTGTGAGAGAATCTAATTTCCTGGTGCAATCGTGAAAATTAAGAGACAGGCGGAGACAGACTTCTTATCGGAGCTAGGACTAGGTCAGATCATCGGCTGAATGTCATGGACATAGTCTCCACCCGGACGGAGATGCAAACCCACCGCCAAAGAATTAGGGAGCAGCGTCGATGGGTCCTGCGAAAGTTCGACTCTTGCCATCAACATAGAGGTATCGACTTGGCCCGAAAGGAGGATTTCGGTGGAAGAGGAAGTAATCTTATTGAGTGACATAATGAAAAAGACGTATAATGCGTCCACATGCCGCAGGTCGATGTCTCGCCGGACGGTTTACTGGTGATACAGAGCGGTCACAGGAATTGGCCGACTTTCGAGCGGCCACGGTGACCGCAAGGAGGACCCATATCCGTGCGCGACGCAGACTGAATAGGCAGAACGCGGAGAGAGAAGGCCAGCGAGGTATTTCGAGTTACACGGGGTGCCTTGAGGCTTGCGATTAGATAGACTAAGGCCAAAGCATGAACTCGTCGCTGACCTCGATAGAGATCCGTGAAAGAAGCTTTACTGGATCGTGACAAAGAGATGCGACCCTGAGCTCCTCCACTTACGGAGACCCTCGATATCACCTTTGTCGATGATGTGGTGGACATTTTATTTCCTTCGAGATCAAGAGAGAGGGGAGGTTTTATTTCATAGAAATGGACCGACAGCTTGTCGGTGTTCAACGAGGAGTGGCACGAGCTCCCCCCTGAAGAACAGACCGAAGGCTCCCGGCTCGGATGGGATTCCGGGCAAGGTGTGGACCTTGGCTGCCCCAATGTTGAGCGACTGTTTAAGCTATTCACTAGCTGCCTCAAAGACGTGATGTTTCCAGGAGCGTGGAAAAAGACTAGGCTTATTCTTTTACGCAAAGAGAACAAACCTGCGAAAAGCCCTTCCGCATATAGGCCAATATACCTGTTGGATGATGTCGGTAAACTGCTGGAACAATTGGTGGCAGGTCGATTATGGATTAATATGGATTCCGAGAGGGGTGTTCAACGGTAGACGCAATCAAGCTCTCTCGTTGATCTTGGACGGACAAATGGCGTTGGCGATAGTTTTGGATATCGCTAATCTTTCAATAGTATCCGTGGGGTCGAGTATTCAAGGCGATACGGGAATATTACTTCCTACCGCCATTACCGGGAACTATTTTCTGGACAGGATGCTGGAGTTTCGCGATAAAACCGGACTCCAGCAGCGGAGGGTCGTGTCGGTATTCCCCCAGTGGACCAGGAGTCCATGTTAGGGCCCCTACTTTGGAACATTGCTTATAACGCTGTTCTCTGCACGACTCTGTCCTGGATGCTACCGTTTATTATGCAGACGACACTGGTTGTGGCTCGGAGGGCTTCCTAGAAACGGGCGGTCGATAACATAAACATGGCGTGCATGATCGGCGCGATTCGGGATTTGGATGACTCCCGCTAAAACGAAAGTTCTCTTCTTCCACGATAATAAGGCGGGGAAGACACCTACCAATGGCCGAATCCAGATCGATGGAGTTCGCATCACAGGGAATCCAATATTAAATACCTGGGCCTTCACCTTGGATAGGCATTGGGGCTTTGTGAAATTAGCTCCGCACTTGAGCAAAAGGGCCGATGTCTTACTTGGTCTGATGCCCAAATCTCAGAAGTCCGAACAGTGTTCATAAGATCTATATGAGTGCGGTCTTTGCCGGGAACTACTATGGGACTCCCGTTAGGAGTGGGAAGGCGTTGGCCAATCGTCGGATTCGTGAACACCTTCACAGGGTCCAACGGTGATTAGTTCTTCGTCTCGCCCGTATCTCATGCGACTGTGATAGTTCTAGCGGAGATCCCCCCGCGGAGTATGTAGCCGAGTGCTAAAGTATGTTCTAAAATGAGGGCAATAAGGCTAGAAAGACAGGTAGTTAATTGTAGTCTCGAGAGCCATCGAAAGGCTTAGAGAAATCGCTCGTGGACGAGGGTTCGACGACTAGGTGTCCTGGAAAAAAACTCGTCGACGACAGGTATTCAGACCATGTGTTTGAAAGCCATCCTCCCCTGTCTGAGTGGGAAAATAGGCGAGGACTCACCTTTGATTGACATAAGTGCTAACAGGCCATGATTGCTTTGGCGAATACTTGTGTCAAATAGGGAGGAAATCGACTGCACGCTGTCACCACTGTGCAGCGGGCCAAGACTCTGCGCAGCACAATCTATAAGAGTGCCCTGCGTGGGCGGAAGAACACAGAGTCCTAATCGAGGAGAGAGAGATTGGATGAGATTTCTCTCTGCCGGCCCTTATCAGGCCATGATCGGCAAAAAGTAGACATGAACAGCTATCTCCTCCTTCTGCGAGATAGTAATATCACGAAAGAAACAGAGAAAGAGAAAGAGAGAGAGAGAGAGAGAGAGAGAGCTCAAGAAGGGAGTAGTAGACGGTAAAAGGAGGAGGGGGGAGGGGACAAAGAGTTCGCTGAGGCCAATGCGGGCGCCGGCCTCAGCCGGGCCGTTCGCGCCTCGAGCTCACCCATAAATGCCAGAGACCCCCCGAGGGAGATCTCCCTCCCCAATACTGGAGGAGGGCAAGGAAGTTGGAGGGAAGAGCGAGGACGCTGGTCCCCGCATTTTTGGGGAGACAAGATGGGATTTACGGAGAGAGGGCGGGACTCCTCCTCCCCGCGATTAGGATGCGGGGCGCTAAGAGAAGACGAGCGGTGGCAGAGGTTAGCACATCTAGCGTTATACCAGGATCCTTAGCCGCCGCCACAAGTGATGGTGAAGTCAATTGGGAAGGGGACTCTGAGATTACCCTCTCGGGGGTCGTTGGAAACGGGATCCCCTTGAAAAAGTGTCGCATCTTTGACGAAGTTGCTGTCTTGTTAATGGGCGATAGCGACGCCGACGAGGAAGAGGCTTATTGACCAACGTATCGGCCTGGCGGATTGGGGGGAGGAGGAGATTAGGATTTCCGGGACTCTCAACTCCGTCTCCCTCCCCCCTCCCCACTAAACGACCGAGAGGCGTGAAAATGGCCAATCTCATGTGAACATCGAGGATACAGCCGATATAGTCGAGAATATTGGAAACGCAAACCCGCGACTCAAAATTATTATACAACTCAAAAATATTATAAACGAGGTTTATAATAGAAATATTATAATAGAAATATAATAGAAATTGAAGAAGACTTGGAAGTAAACTTTGAGGACATAATGATAATGGACCGAAGAGATAAAGACTATAATTTAGATGATGTGCTATATGTTCTCGATAATCCGCAAAAGAGAGACATAAGTGCGAATATCGTCGGTGTAGTTCCTATGTAGTCGAGAATTAGGTATGTGATGAGAAACATGAAATATCAGAGAGCTCGTTTCTGAGTGGTCTTTACCTGCGTGACAGAAAGTATACCCATGATTACGATATGAATGTTATGAGGACGATGAATATGAAAAGAGACATTGGTGGAATAGAAATGTCAATGTAATAAAGAATGATTATCATTGGGCGAAAAACATCGTAGATAAGAGCGAGCGTTGATGCATTAAGAGTCCCTCGGGTGGTGAAAAATGCGTCGAACTGCTAATTATTAACAATATATGGATGGAGTTTCGTGATCGCGATCTTGCACTAAAACTGTTTTTTGCTAAATGCGACGATCAGTGCTTTGAGTGTGAACAGTGCACTTTCGTAAACAAACATAATGACGAGGTGCTAGAACGTTATGACATCCTAAATATATCGCGGTGATGCAATGCGTGTCGACGAGTCACGTGCAAGTGCTCTGTGTAAGAGTGCGACGTGATCTAAAAACTGAAAAAAAATATGGAAAATCATGAGCGAATGGAACGCAAACAGTTGGAACAGTGCGGCTAGGTCGCTACTCTGGTGGAGTGTTTCGTGTGACTGCAACGATATGATGAATGCAGCTCGAAGAACTCTGTCGTGCCAAACGTCCGCGCCTCGCTGTTGGACGCAGACAATCCGTAGCGAGGATCGCGCGATTCACAGGTACAAAGACACAATTGGAATAACGTTTCGTACACATTGATGGGGAATACGCGAGCGGCGACGACAAGTCTCTCGTCTAGAGAGAGATTGACGCCGCATTTGAAAGTATCTTATATTGACGGACGATACATTCTAATTACATTGAGCCGCGACAGTTTTTGGAAAACGTGAGAGAAATAGTGCTTGGACGTGGCGATAGAATGCTATAGAAAGATACGGTAGTGTAAAAGTGCTGCCACTTTCAATAGCGAATTTATGACAAACGACAAATATGCTAATAAGAGCATACTTACAAAGAACATTAAGATATATCGATGCACCGATTTGCGCGAGTAAGAGCAGCATGTCACCGAGCCTCCGTTGACGTCAAGTTTTCCAAAAACGACAGCAGGTGGGCACTATCGTGAATCCTCAACGTGACTATTAACATGAATAAATTATATCCCATGTGCAGGATACCATATCGAAATGCCGAGGGAAATAGAGAAGAAACGAGTGATCAGAGCGGAAGTGATCAGTGCGTACGACGGCATGGTCAGTGGTCGCCGCTCTGTAACCGGCTGAAAAGTACTATATACGGAGCGAGAGTTATCGTACCCGCATTACACGACAGTTAAATGTTAAATCTTGCGAGTATTGAGTTGAATGACATTAAATGATATTAAAAAGTTCGAACAATTGAACAATGTGTCGATCAATGTATATGGCATCGAGAATAAACAGATCTTTCCTCTATATATCACCGATGACAAGAAGGAGAAACATGTCAACATGCTGTATCTGAAAGATCCAAATATAGTTTCAGCCACTTTCCGTGGATAAAAAATCTGTACCGTCTAATGAATTCATAACTCTCGAAAAAAGAACACAAGAAATTTTTCTGCGATCGGTAAATACACATAAAAAAAACATTACAATTTTCCTTCTTACTAATAAAAAAATAATAATTTTTGTTTTTTTCTAGATGCTTGCACTACTTCAATACGAGCGAAAAATTGCAGTCGCACGCAATGGACTGCGGAAAAATGAACAACTGCACCATGTCTGCGACTGTCGAATGAGGACGACAAGTGGCTCGAATTTGGAAATTATAGTATCAAGGAACGCGTCCCATTCATCATCTACGCTGACTTGGAGAGTGTTCTACAGAAAACAAAATCCGAGAAGAAAAATGCGTCGTCGTACACGTATTAACAACACGAGATATGTAGTGTAGGCTACTACGTTGCTCATACGATTACGCGTTATCGTCGTATTAGTTCCGTCGCAATGAAGATATAGTGTGGTTCGCGCGACTATTCCAAAACTTAGTGCATCGCGTAAAAGATATCATATCCGCTAACATGCCTATGCAAACGTTATATAGTCTCGAAAAAACAATGGAAGGCGTACTGTAACACGCATTGTCATCTGCGAGAAATCGTTCGCTCCGGACAACACGCGGGTACGCGACCATTGCCACCTCACCGGTGGATACCGTGCTCCAGCGCATTCAAATTGTAATTAAAATTATAAAAGTTCATAATATATTCCGGTCATTTTTCATAATTTATCGAACTACGACACGCATTTTATAATTAAGGAAATTGCTATCGCGTACGAAGGACAAATAGATGTGCTACCGATAATGAAAGAAAAATATTTTCCTTCACAAAACATGTCGATAGCTAAAGACAAAAATAATTTTCAGAAAAATTGTGTAAAAATATTTTATCAGATTCATTTCTCAGTTTAGAAAAATTAGCATATCTCGATAAAGATAAATTAAAAATTGTATGTTCCAAATTTTCTATCGGATGAAGAATTTGAATTATGACTCGTAAAGATCTTTCCGTACGTTGACTGCGTCGAAAAATTGCAGAATACGCGTTTATTACTGCGCGAATTAATTTCGTTAAAATTGTGTCGCGAGTACGGCCTCGATCCTGTGCATTATTACATCTTGCTTTCATATGGGACGCCATGCTGAAACATACGCGCACAAGATTTGAGTTGCTCATCGACATTGATATGATCATGTTTATCGAGCGTAGTATACGCGGCGGCCTCAGTCAATGTTCAGGCAAATACGCGCGTTAATAACAAGTACAAATCCGTCGTTGTATCTTATGTACTACGACATGAATTATTTGTATGAATGGGCGATGTGTCAACCATTGTACGCGATTTCGATAGGTCAAAGACGCTGCGAACTTGAATGCGAGCGTGATCGCTCTGGATTCATACACTGGTCATTCTCGAAGTCGATCTCGAGTATCTACACAATCCGCATCTACACAATCGACACCGATCTACCTTTCTGATCCGATCTACCAACGCGCAATAAGTCGCCCGGCAAGTGCGAGGATAAACTTCTAGCGCTGTATGATAAACAACGTTACATCATCCATCATTGTAACCTGCACCTGTGTACTTATTACGGTCTTCGCGTAACAAATATCCATCGGATGCTACAATTCGCGCAATCTCCATGGCTTCGCGAATACATCCAATTCAATAAAAATTTCAGAACTCAGGCAAAAAACATTTTAAAAAAAAATTGTATTATTAGGTGTACAAAAAAGTTCTGAGCTTTTTTTTGTAAAATTCAATCTTTATTCAAAAACAAACGAAAAAATATGGCTTGCTGCGTAACGCCAAGCTGTTCTGCAAGCTCCT
>Ga0157364_1001094_pt1 | contig 21996 bp, 16 predicted proteins | sample AttsexASBM2_FD_111476 | JGI IMG/M metagenome (GOLD analysis project Ga0157364, IMG submission 111476) | Fungus gardens microbial communities from leaf cutter ant in Ribeirão Preto, State of São Paulo, Brazil - Atta sexdens ASBM2 | ecosystem: Host-associated > Fungi > Mycelium > Unclassified ...
GTGGGGGACAACAAAACCACTCCCAGTGATAAACACTTTTAACTAAGTTAAAGAGGTGGGTCTTATTTTTTAAAACCACTCCCCCCCCCCCCCCCGTGTGCGTGTTTTCCACACCGTCCGCCTACGTGGAATTAAATCACCGGTGAAAAGAATCAACGTTAAACGCAACGATCGCGTGAGATCGAAAGGGCGGCATTCTCATAACACTTCGAAAACCGATAATGAGACTTTTCTCAGCTTTTCACGAGATAACACGCTTAAAACGCGACAAATAACACTCGATCAAATTTCTCGACGTATTTTCAACGCGATGATTCTTTCCAGATCAAATCATAACGAAAAAAAAATTAACTTCGTCGGACGAACTGTCCGCGAAAAAAATAGCCGATTATATCCACCGTGAAACTGGCGCGCAAAACGGCGCGGGCGGCCCGTTAGATCCCGTCGGAGAAACCGTCGAACGTTCTCCTCACTCGAGTCCCGAAGTGGCAGTAAGTTGAATTCCCAAACGGGCGGGTGTGGCGACCGGCCCGCAACGGGCATCACAACGGACGAACGCCGGTGTCTCTCCTCCATCATTCATTTTCCTTCCTCAACATGAAAGCTTTCTTCTTTCAGCTCCGTGAGAGAAAAAGGAAGAAACAGAGGAAACGAACGAATCATACATTCACTCGGAAAATAATACGGATTTGCTCTTCCCGATCTATGTTGTTTCCCGCCTATCGATCAATGATCGTCGGAAAGCGTCGACATCCTCCAATCACAAAGGAATTTTAGGCGCAATCTAGATGTAGAAGTCGCGATCGAAACGGAGAGAGTACGACACACACACGGAGATTAGAAATGGAACGTATGATCGATGGTATCCTTTGACAAAGAATATGCTGCATTTGTGTAATTTTTCTCGATATCAATTTTATTCTAGCGTGGCGATAACGCAGAACACGCGTAGGAGGTCGATTGACAGTTCATAGTACACACTTATCTGTATAATACAGTTGTTGCAAAAACGATCTACTTCAAAATAGTTTCACTATAATGATTTATTTTTACAGTTTATCATCGAATCATTTGATGAATAAATAAAAACGTGGATTAACATAAACTAAAAAAAATCATTTGTCATTTAACGCACTAATACGAGAAAGGAGTTAAATTTCGACAATCACGAAGACCCGACAGATGTTCGATGAATGAAGAGCAAAAGCAAAAAGCAGGTTCTTTACATTATTAGATTTTTCACTAATCACATGTGAATATGATAAATTTAAATTTAGCGGGAATTCTTTCATCGGCAATGTTTCATTCTCACCATTGAAAGAATAATTTCCGACAAACGAAATGTCGTGCATAAACGACAGAGTAACTTTGAAACATAGTGAAAAAATGTAAAAAATTCGTAAGAACAATTTGACATAATTATAAATTAATGATCGGAACTCACTTGAGAATCGTCGTCTTCACACTGTCACATCGAGATCACACACATGGTCGCTCACGCACTGGGCAAAGATCGACGTTCGATTCACGGAACTGCTTTCGGGACAAAGAGCCCGGATGGAAATTGAAAAAAGAGAGAGAGGGGAAAAAAACGAGATCTCTTGGCACTGTCACCGATCCGCAACGCGGCTCTTCCGTGTCCACCGCGCGCGTTCACCGAGTGTGCGAGATTCGTGCCGCGTGTCTGTCCGAAAGTGTCACCTCCCTCTCTATCTCTCTGTCTCTCTCCCCGAATGATTCCGATGTGCCGGCGAAGATCCGTGAAAGGAGGAAGAAGAGGCGCGAGATCGTCCTCGCAACCCGGTCTCGCGTGGACGAGCGTCGTCGGAGTACTTGGTAGCGGCCACTCTTCTGTACTTCGCTTTCCTTTTTTTCTCAGCTCTCGTCTTCCACCGGGTAACCACCAGCCCGACGATGTTGACGTCGCGCGGCAACGAGGCGAGTAAAGGAAGACCACGACGACGACGGCCGGCAGGAGAAAGAGCGGCAGTGGAAGAGTAGAGGAAGGCTGCACGGGGGTGGGGAGAGAGGAGGAGGAGTAGAAGGCAGAGTGAACGAGAGGACTAGAGAGAGAAAGAGAAAAGAGAGAGAGAGAGAGAGAAAGAGAGAGAGAGAGAATAAGGACAGACGGACAAAATGAGTGAGAAAAACAAAGAGAGGAAGAGAGGGAGAGAGAAAGAGAGAGAGAGAGAGAGAGAAAGATAGCGAAAAGGAAGAATCGGAGCAAGAGCGAGCGCCAGCAGACTGGGTTGACTCGGTGGCCGAGCGGTATCTCACCCGCGAAAAGCGTCCCGCGATCAGGTGACAGCGGGAGTACACACCGGCGTTACTCCCGAGAGCGAGAGGGAGAAGCGAAACCGACAGACGAGAGAGGAGTCGAAAACGGAGAGGTAGGATGGTTGAATGTGGTGGCGAGACGAGGACAGTCGAGTTGCGAGCGAAACGTGGAGGGAGAGTAGAGTGAAAGAGGAACCAGACGGGCGGCTAAACACGTTGGAATAAGAGAGATAGTAGGATAGTAGGAGGGACGCAAGAGGGTGAAAAACGGGATAGAAAACGAGCTGGCGGAGATAGGCGACGGAGAGAGCGATAGCCGGTGCTCGTGCGTTCGCTGAGTGTAACTCGACTGGCTGAGGAGGGCAAGGAGAGGTTTCGATAGGACAGAGTGGGATGCGAAGAAATGCCGCGCGCTACAGACGGAGAGGGAGTAAATTTCAAGAGGGAAAGAGAGGACTACTTGTGCGCGCGCGTGTGTGTGTGTATAAAGCTAGAGAAAAAGAGAGATGGAATCGGAGCGACAGTGAGGGAGACGAGGAAGGGCGACCGTGGGTGAGGAGAAACGGCGTAGTGGGGTGTCGACGGAGAGCCGACGAGCGGGGTGGTCGGTAGGGAGGCAGAGAAGGGCTCCCTGATCGCTTCTGAGTGCAAACGGTTCGGCGTGCGGTGGGACACTGGCAGTCAGTCGGGCGGGCGGGCTGGCTGAAACTGCTGTGGATAGCGGGTGGCGAGCGGCGCGGCGCGGCGCGATACTCTACGGAACGGGACGGGACGGGCCGAGAGCGCCGAGCCGGGCCGGGACCCCCATCTAACACACGCGCGCATACGAACGTGTTATGTGCGGCGCACACATGCCGAAGGCCGGTGCGCTCGCGTGTACTCGCCACCGACAGAGGCACCGCACGAAGAGGCGCGGCGAACACAAACGTGTATTCACACGGATAGAGTCGGAGTCGGGCTGTTGGACGAACAGTCGGTCGGTCGGTCGGTCGGTCGGGTGCGGGATGTTGGGGGAGGAAGGGCAACGAGCAAGGCAGGCAAGCAGGCAAGCAGGCAGAGGCAGGCAAGCAAGCAAGCAGGCCCATCTATAGGAGTGCGTTACTGCGCCAACGGACTCTGCTTGCCTGCCTGCCTGCCTGCCTGCCTGTCTGCCATCGGCTCGGTACGGCTCGGTCTCGCTCGGGCGCCTGCACTAGCCCGACTTTACCCCGCTATCCGTCTCTCCGATCGTCATGCTCTCTATGCCTCTCCGTCGTCCTCGTCGCTCTAGCGTGACTCGACTCTCGACACGGACACCTCTCGCTCAATCCTCGTCCCTCTAGTCTAACTCCGTCGCATCGTCCCGCTACTCCGACCGCCACGCTGCGCCGCGCCAAGCCGCGCCGCGCCAAACCGCGCCAAGCCGAACCGAGCCGAGTCGTGCCACGCTACCTCTCACGCCGTTCAAGCCGATGCTCTCTTCCGTAAGCGCGCACGCTCGTCTCCTTTTTTCCACGCTATATCCGCCGCCTCATTCCTCCACCCGGAACCCTGTCGCGATATACTCCCCCTCTTTCTTCCTCTTGTGTTACTTTTTCTCGCTACCGCGCCGCCCTTTCGGTCTTCTCCGCGGGACGTCTGATTTCCTTCGTCAGAATCCTCGTTTATCGTTGCCGCGCTCGCCGTCGTCGGACCTTCATCATTTTGTCCCCGTGCCAATTCGAAGCCGTGAAGGTCTCTTCTATACGCAGGCGCCCACACCGGAACGATGGCACGCGGTAGGCCTGACATATCTACCTGCCTACTGGAATTTTCTAAAACCGGACATAACGCAAAGAAAAGAAGCGCTATTCCGATGACAAAACGAAAAACCGGTTCAAACAATAAGAATTTGTATAGCTTTCCTACGGCTATCTTCTGTTTTACAACTAAATTTCTTAAAACCTTGCATTCTTCTGCTGACATTTTATAAATGGTCTTAGGACGGCAAACCTTAGACCGAGATTAATTTCGAAGTTTAATGATTTCACGTGATATGGTTATATTCGTTATCTGCTTTTTCTTTAGCTTTGCGAATATTAGCACTGAATTATTCAATACGTATCGTGTACGTCTGCGTAGAATTTCGGTCCTTGAGAGAATCTGAAGAAGCAGGTCGTTGCAATTATGTTTCTAACTGAATTCATCACTCTCGGATTCACATGGAAATATTTCTCAGATTTAGATATTCTGTGCATCAGAAAAAGCATAAATATTATATCAATAGAATAATTAGCCTAGATAGTTGGACAGGTCGATGTTTTTACAATCTTGATTTATTGAATTTTTCTTTGATTTTTATCGAATCTGATAAAGACAATTTTACATGGAGAAAGATTTCACCAATAACCTCGTCACGCGACGAAGGATCGAGCTACAAGATAAATAATTCGTTTATATGGCAGAATTTAGAAATATACTAGGTTGCATTGCGCGTCGATACGATCTTAATAACAACGATCGTAAAGAGAGCGAGCTTCGAGAAAACTGTTGAAATTTGATATTGTTGACTAACATGTCTTTCGCCGAAACTTTCGAATACAAGATGCACGGAGAGACGTCGACACTTTTGAGAATTCATTGCGGCACTTTCGACTTAGGTATAGAAACACCATTTATTGTTAGCTATTCCGAGAAAGTATACATCTCGCACAAGTGCGGAAGAATAGTCGGTATGCACCCGTAGTTGTCTTAATCTCTATCCTCTTACTCCCCGCGCCGCTCGAAACAATAGACTTTCGGGGTGACTTCAGACTCGAGGTGGTGGTCTTGATAGGAGGAAGGAAACAAAGAACAAGAAAAAGGGACTTAGTTGTGCGGTCTCAGTTGTGAGCGCACGTACACAAAGGAATTGACGAAATCGCGAAATATAACGCCTAGAACACAGTAAACGTTTCATTCGCCAGTTAAAATTAGGGAAAAAACATAACGCGGAAATCGCGCGTTTTGTTTCAAGTACCGTCGAGGGAGGGAAGAGAGGGAATCGCCGCGAAACCGAGGTGAAGCGCGACGTTACGGAACGCTCCTTTAGAATTCCGATTATTCAGAGAAAGCCAGAAGTCGACGCGGAAGAGCGAGAAATCACCGGCGGGAAGCGGGAGCGAGCGAGACTAAGTGCGCGGTAGGGGGCGGTACCCCTTAACACCGGGCACACGAAGCAAATAGGGGGACCAGCTGTGTTCTATCCTTGTTCGGATTGCTCTAAGGGGGTCGAGGATTATTAAAATAGACGGGGGACAGGGAAGAGTGGCAGTAGAAGGGAAGGGAGAGAGGAAGGGAAGGAGGAGGGGAGACGGGAGGGGGGCAACCTTCTACTGTTACGGTGCACAGCCTCGGGAACCGGTAAGCCCCACTACCCCACGCCTGTCATTTCTCTCGTTCCGTCTGTCTCTCCTTCTCTGTCTCTCTCCTTCAGCCTCCCTGATTCGGTATTCAAGTTGGAACCGCGGTGCATGCTCTTGGTGCATAAAATGCCCCCTACAATGATCCCAATCAACTGTGGTGCCCATTCGCTGCTCGGAGCTCAGCAATCAGGGCCGCTTTGATGACGGCGGCCAAAAATTCGGCATTAATTCAATGAGAGACGCCGCGCGGCGAATCGATACGATCGATCGGTCGATCGATCGATCGATCGATTGATCCATTCGTCGATCGGCGATTCGCCGTCGTCCGTGAATCGCACGCATCGCGAAAGTGGATCATCTATCTTGATCAGCGAACTTGAAAGCCAAAGCATTCTCAAACGAGCGTCGAAGCACTACCTTAAGTGAAAACGTCCCGCGAGGAATAAACCGGTGAGTCGCAAATAAAACATGCTTGATAAATACCGCAAAGAATCGCGCCGAGAAAACAAGCGTGCGATTTCACAAAACGGCAAAAATAATGAGTCGGAATCTATCTATATCTTGCAATTCTTTCTTGTTGTCTTCTCAGCACAATGGAAAGACACGTGTCTCGGCACATGCACGGCTGCCCTTTGAAAAAGGGCACATGTTACCTGCGCCGCGAGGGAAAAGCTTTCTTACCTTGCTTAGATGGACCCTTACCAGACAAAAGAACACAATTAAAACTATTGCAAAGTCATCGTAGAATAGCGGTAGCTTCAAAGCTAATAGTTATATAGTAATATTACGAATATAATAATAGTTAATATTACGAATGTTAGTTATGATACGAATCGACGAAGCTCGACAGCTTCAAACTATTGATCCATAAGAATAGCATCAATCTCGATAATTCATTCAGAAAGATACACATTTTGTTTAATTTTCATTTTGTTCACCTCAACTTGATTTATTACAAACTTACAGAATCCTTGGCATGCTTCGAAGGTACCTAGCTCTTTTGTCTATTTATATTTTTATGATAAAACAAGTATAATTCTTACGCATTTCAAACACAATACGATTTCCCTTGGCATTATTAAACTCTAGTGGTATTTCCTTTTTATTATTAACCTTTAAATAAACAGTAATTTTTTTAAAATCTTCTTCTGAGGAATACAAAAGAAAAATAAAAATTAGATGCTCCAAAGTGTTTTATTATTTTTATATTCTTCTATCTTACAAGGATATAATAAATTTATAACACTTACTATACTGCAAAAATTGTTATGATTACTACACCGGAAATAATAATTTTCGCCCATCAATTTGTTTATGATAACGTAAAATGAACATATCTTCTGGATAATTATCATAATTGTTAAGATATATCAATTTTACGGTTATCACAATCGTACTATAGTTCTTATAATCGAAATACGTATTGATGGACGACTTTTAATCATAGCAACCACAACTGTTTTTTCCATATAGTAAAAAATACAATTATAAAATTAAAATCAATTACGAGAAAGAATCTCATTTTCAGCCAAAGCGGATCTTTTTTTAAAGATGGCCATCTTATCCAAGTTTATCTTAATTAAATATTTCGATATGAATATATATTATTTAAGCATTAAGATCTTTGACCGAACATAGAATTATTTTTTTTAATTTATTCTCATTAGTCTAATTTCGAATTGTAATTGTTTACAAAAAATTTTATTAATTTTGGGATTATCCCCCCACCTATCAAATTACATTTAAATATTTGAATTATTTAATTCAAATATATTAATTCAAATAAAAAAAGATGTATACTTAACAGTTAACTATATATCTTTTTCATTCTTATCCTTCTCAACATTTCAGTATTATGTTATATCAAATAATTTCTATTCCAAAAACATTTCAGATCTATAATTTCATTCTAATCCTAAGACAATACTCTCGCGAGACTTATTTTTTCTTTTTCGATGTAACGCATAATCAATCGAAGTGTATCCGTACCTCTTCGCTTAACCGCCGAGCTCAATTACGCATGAACGTTCCAGAGATGATTCCCTTTCCTTAGGTGGGACAGGCCGCACAGGCACGATCCGTAGACGGCATTTGGAAATGGTCAGAGCGAATACCGTTCCGGGCGATGGGCACAAGCCAGCGGTATCAAGCGACGACCAATACGAAGGATCAACACGGCAACGTTCCGTCACTAATTACATTCTCCTCGCGTAATCACGGTCGGCGCATACATACACCGTGTGCGTGTTTCTGCGCGAGCGTCACTCTATATACACATACATACACAGTCGCTGTCCGCTGGCGAAAGTCCAAATCTCTCGGCAGATTAAAAGCTTCTCGCGGCGATCTTCTTGACTGAACTCCCACGTTTCCCTGAAAAGCCTCTACGGACCGAACCGGCGGCGGAGTCGCCGATTCTCTCCCTTCTCTTTCTCACCCGTCCTCGTTTCGGACAAGGCGGAACACTTCACAAAACCGAGTACGCACGTAAGGGACCCCCACCGTTCCCGGGGGGTCCTCCTTCACGTGACGTAAACTCGGAAACCTAAAAACACTAGGAGATCCGTAGTCATTTACACAAAAATATGTATTCAAATGAACAGGTTAAAAGTACTATTGAAAAATGAATGTGTATAGAAATGAATGAAATACTGAATTAAATTCTTAAGAATTCTAACTGTCCGGAAAGTCCAGCTCATTAATTTTGCTTGGAAATTTTTACAAGTTGAATAGAATAGAAGGAAAAGTTTATTATCACGGTATAACTTGGTTATATGCGAGGTAAGGCGGAAACGATATATGATAAAAGTAGAAATTTAGATCCTTTAAAGATCAACTTCAGACCTCGAAAGATCGAGATCCGTTCTTGTGAGAAGAAACCGGGAGTTCAACTTCTTATCGTGAGTGGGGGATTTGCACAAGATGGGAGGAGTCCTCGTTTTGCCGAGATACAGCGACTAAACGCGCCAGATACGCTCCCTTATGAGTGCCTCGCCTAAGGTAAATTCTGTCAGCGGTGGATTCGGATTGCGAGAGGAGCGAGCGTATGCGGGAAGTTCTGAATTTCGATCGTCGCGTTCTGGAAACCGTGATGATTTGAATACCATCGGACGTTCCTCTTATGCGCACATGAATAAACGCGATCGGTCCTTTTGAGGCCTCCGCAAGAATCGATAGCTGTAAGATTGTATCGAGTTTCACCGAGCAATTCCGTAAGAACGTTAAAGGGAATCTTTAAAGAGATCCATTAACAAACTATTAAAGATCATCAAGAATCAGAACCTTAATTGACGGTGTTGTTAAAAGACGAAGAATAAATGTCTGCTTTTAGCAAGTAGATACCCAGTGGACTTTGTATACTGAACCAGTAACATTTAGAAAAAGAATAAATGAATGAATGTATATATGAATGACTAAACGAATGAATAAAAGAGTGAATGAATTAAGAAGCTTATTATATGTATAGAGAGAGAGAGATGAGTAGCTTCGAAGCATACAAAAGATATGTGTTTATATACATGTTTACAAATAAAAACGAAAATATATATTATAATATTAAGTAAATATATAAAAGGGAGATAAAAAAAGAAAGAAAATGCAAAAGAGAGAAATAATTAAAAGCGAGCGAAAAGCGAAGAATTGCGAGGTGATACAATTTTAATGCTTATTTCCTCTTCAACACACGCATAACGTAATTATTTTTAAATAGATTACTTTGGAGAGAGGATATCTTATTTTGGCTTAGAGAAAGTCTATTAAAAACGTATTATTTCAAACACCGTATTAAAAATAATCTCTGACTAAAATAAAAAATTTAAATGCGCGCCGCGTAGTCTTTAAACAAATTACTACAATATTAATAATGAAAAGGCTAATTAAGAATAGCGAAAAACTGGAAAAAAGGTGGATAATTAGAGTTTACAAAATAGATTAAAGAAAATATAAATATAAGAATTAAGGAAACGATTACAAGAATAAATCCCGCACTGTATAAAGTTATTTATTTAAGATGAAGTGTCAAATGTCCTGAATGAAATCCAATAAAATTAATTAATAAAAATATCAGATGATGCATGGACATGTAATATGACACTTAAAACGACGAAGGACAAAATATAAGTGTAACGTCATTTGTATATCGGAAAACTGTAATGCGAATAATCTTTCATCTTTTAGAAAGCAGAAATTCGCGCCAAAAAATATTCCACGTATGTCGCTATTTTTCAAATCATTTAGTATGTATTACTACAATTGACGGGTATTCGTATCGATTATTGTTATAGTAGATTTAAAGATTGTAATGAGATCGTCTCGCCGATTGGAAAACCGCTGAGTTATAATAGATAATATAAATATTGTTTGGAACGGATTCGATATTAGGCGCGTATTTTCAGATACGTGCAGACACTTCACGAATAAAAACAGTACTACATATGAAGCATATAAGATATATTTATTCCGCTGGTATATTTATTCCGTGCTGACTCTTATATAAAATAAATGACATTTGCTCGTCAGATACATAACTCGTAGAACTCTATCGATTTGCGCATTGTCTGCGCCAATGAGAATTGCACAACACTGAAAAATCTTTCAAGTATCATCGCGGCAACGCACTATAACTTTAACATCTCGGAGATGTCGAGGATCCGACTCAAAGGATCCGACTAACGATCTACGCACGATTAGAACGCGATTTCCAGACTGAATCCGTGGAAGAATATTTCCGCGCTCATTCTCTGGTACACCGCGACTTTAATTCATACTTTTTTCTCTCTCCCCTCTCCATTCCGTGAATGTGATTCGCGTCTTCTGGACCAGTTCTTGATCCCGGCGCATTCTCACGGGACGGGAGAGGGATGTTGATGCTGAGAACTGGACAACGGTCAAGCCTTGGCCCATTCGCGACCAAGAGGAGGAAAAGAAGGGAGGGGAGTTGAACAGGAGATGCTGGACGACGGCACGGGATATGTGTAGGGGTTGAATCTTCCGAGATCGGAAGGGTGAGCGCGGCGTGATTCTGGTTTGATTTTATTCTGTCGAGGGATGATCACTCTTGCCGCGTGAGAAAGGGCTCCCGGATTCGACCTCTTTCGTCGTTCTCTCCTAGCAACGCTTCCGTACGTGATATTATAGAATCACATCCCATTGCTACTAAAAACTTTTTTCAAAAAGAATGCTTGATTCACGATTTCAAAGAAACGAGAATATCTTATCTTTTCACTATCGATCTAATTCACACAAATCTGTTGCAATATAATTAATAATTAATATAATTAATAATTAAAATATATATGTATACATGTTTGACAAATCGAAATGATTATTTAAGAATTTATTACGAGCTTAATGAAATTATATTATGTGACGATTATTAACCATCAAATATACATTTATTAATTTGAACGTAAATTGGGATCTTTTTCGGTATCATCATAATTCCATGAATTGAGAGTTAACGCGAAACGTTTGGACAATCCTGCAACCAATCGTAGTTTCGTGGAAGCTACGCTCCGTTTCTCACGGGAAAGACGTCCCGGTTTCAGGGTTTGCAATTAGGGCTGCGAATTAAGCGGCACTTAAGCGCGAGCAAGCGAGCGAGTGAGATCCTGGCCGAATATCGGTCGCGCGATATTCCCGGGATGATGCCGAGCAAGTTTCAGGGCATCCGGGATTATCCTCGAGATCTGCCGAATATTTCGGCGATCCGGCCGATCCCTCGAGAGACACGATCTTCTGCAACTCTCCGAAACTCCGCGACAGAATTCCAAGAAATATCTCGACGTAATCACACCCGCAAAATTAAGAAATGGAAAAATTAACTTTGCACATAGAGTATCTTAAAGTAATCGTAAATATTTTTATATAATTAACTCTTTGCGATGTAAGACTTTAATAACAGACTTTTTTATATTGTGAATTCTGATAGATAAATTTAAAGTTATAAAAAATAAGTAAAATACAATCTATCTTTTCTATTGAATAAAAACTTATTGTTAAAGTTTTTGTATACAGCAAAAAACACTTTGTATTTATGTTAGAACTAATTCTCGTTAAAATTTTTGTGTTGAATTTTTAACATATCCGAGTATTAATTTAACATAATGTGATTGTGTTATTTGAATATTTTGCATTAAATTAAAATTTAACATTTCTCAGTATTAAAATAACACAAGTTATAGGTAAGTAAGTAAATAACATAAAAATAATGTTTTAAAATATAAATTCTAAGAATAAATGAATAAAATGTGTGTTAATTTAATTAATATATTATAAATATTAATTTTACTGGAAAAAATATATTCTGTACAGCTAATTATATATTTTATATGTAAAAAGATATTTTGTGTTATTTACTCTTTGTAACAATAAATATCTGTTAAATCTGTATATTGCATATGTTAAATATTAGAAGCGTCGCCTAAATTAAAAATTAAAAAAATAAAAAAAATAAATAACATGTAATTTCAGTTAAATTTAATATAAATGTGTCAATTTAACTTAAAATTTTTTATTGTGTAAAAGTATGTAAGAATGTTTTTACAATTTTCTATACAATCCGAAGCAATATACAAATCTGTAGTAAAATTCGAAGATTCAGGATTCATAGGAAGAGTGAAAATTTCATATTGCCAATAGAGGATTAAAAATTCTGTGATAAATAGCTCAATTAAAGAAGAAATATAGCGAAACACGCGAGATTCCAGAACTGATCGTTTATATCCTTGATTAATTCGCAGAAACCCTTAAATCCTCAGTATTAATTATTACCGACGCCCCGTGATGAAGTAATTGCTATTCCTCTCATTCGCTCTGTGGAATTTACAATCGTTGGGAAATTCGACACCTACGCCAAAAAAAAAACCAGACACATCATCCGCAATTCCCGGATTATTGTACAAAATGACGGTTACTGGAACGAGGCAATGGATGAAAAAGTGAAGTCGGGATGGAGGATTTCAGCCGCTAAGTTGACGGCGGAGAGCGGCAAAAGAATTACCAGCATTGTTCCAGTCCCCGAGCCGTCCCTTTTGCGAAAACAAAGGGACGGCTGCACGCGAGAGAAGGGAAAAGGCGGGGCGCGGCGCGACCACGCTTAATTCTAAATTCGGCACTAATAACGCCGACCCGTGTTTCGTTAGCCCCTGGGAGATTAACGCGTCGGCGAGCGCCGGCCTAATAGCGCCGTACACACCGAATTCGAATAATATTTACCTCCGGCGTGGCGCGGTGTGGCACGGCACGGCAGGGCACGGCACGGCATGGTCACCCCGAGGTCTCATGGGAGCGGCAAATGCGATTGGATTCGACGTATGCGCGTCCGATCGTTCCGCGACACGCAAAAAGCGCCGCTTTTCACCGGTCAATCGGATCGCCCGGTGCGTCGCGCCGCACACACTACGTCCTTTAGTTTTATTTATTACCTGTGAAATCCTCCGTTGGCGTGCGCGCGCGTGCTACGCGGCGATCGTTAAATTATAAATAACGAAACGTGTGCGATATGACACTTGAATTATTCACGAGAGTCAAGTTAAGTGAATTATGGGAATTACGACAGATCGCCCGTCGCAAATCGAGAAAATTATTTCAAAGGTTGATCACTGAGAAAAATTGGATAATTGGTTAATGCTAACTCGATATGAAATGATTATTTTATAATACGCGAAACAGAGAAGGGGTAAAATATTTTCAAAATATTAAAGACAGAGAAAGTACAATAATCTTAAAAATTGGATTCGGAATGTATAATGCATAATATGTACGAAGATGAACAAAAATAATACTACGTGTTTCATGTTTTGTGCTAAAGATTCAAAATTTGTTGAGATTACTAATCTGAACTATGTTTGTAGATTTGTATTTGCCATTTAATTCAATTTGTTAGGAACAATCGGAAAAATTAAACAAGCGATTCCAACTTTCATCTCTTTTTTTATTCACATCTCATGTAATAAAGTCTCTAATTAACTCTAGAAATATCAATATTACTCTCTAAAAAGACAAAGCAAAATTATTTTTAAAATTTACAAAAAGTTTAAAAAGTTAATCAAATATTTACAAAGAACATAATTATTAAAAAATAAAAAATGTCACAATTCTATCTTTTATACAAAAAATGTAATATTAAACTAAAAAATAAAAACATATTCAATAATGGTGGCTCAATATTTCTAACTTCTAATGTTAAATTGTAACATGCCAGCGGTTATATCTACATATCAAATTCGATACTAATTATAAATTCATCGGAAGCTTTGTGTTCTCAAAATCTCGAGTAATCAGGCTGGCAGCTAACAATTTGATTAATATTGTGCATTATTTCGTTCTTGTGTGCGTAATCAAGTATCTATTAAAGTACACAGACGGAATCTCTTGAATCAACGACTGCCATTCAGTCGGCCGGCCGTATCGCGATGGTGATTCGCCAGTTTTCCTCGCTGCACGAACACAGAAGGTGACGGCAGTCCGAGGAGGGATCTCTACTCCGAACGAGACGTTGCTCTCGGACGATCAATCACTGTCGGCCCGTGACATCACGAAGAGATCGCGTGGGATCTCTCGCGAGCCTTGATTCCACAACCTCGGAATATGTTCGGGATCGGTCGGTCGATCGCGAGGATTAACCATCCGTACCGATGAATGACTTATTGAAATGTCACGTCGCCACGACTACGCGGACGTCGACTTGTTATGATTTACGACTGTACGTTCGGTGGATGATTAATTTCAATTAAGACACGTGACCGCACGCTAAAGGACGTGTACTCCCGTTATCAAGAGCATTGTATTGAGAGCGATCGATTTAACGTTGTATAATTGATTTAGAAAAAATTAATTCCTGCCCACCAATAAATATTGATATTTTGACATCAACATGATAATTCAATTAAATAATTATTATCGTGCACAGATATTTTGAAAATACGATATTTATACATATATAATCGCATAAATTCAAAAATTTAATAATATAATTTAAGAAAAATTTAGATAAATATATATAGGAATGTCTCGGAAATTATGATGTAATTGGGAAGAGAGTTTCTACATGAAAGAATAATTCGAAAACGTACAATAAAACTTTTTCATATAAGACTTCATTTTTGGAAAAATCAACTTTAAATATTCATCAAATGTTTCGATTTAACAGATCTTGTTGTAGATTTCAATTACTATCTCTGTTTATATTTATGTTTATTGTATAGGATAATTGAGAATACACAATAAAACAGGATATCGACGCACGATGAATTTTATTGCTTTATAATTGATTGAAAATGTCCGAAAACGAAGACTCAAATGAAAAATTTTATTCTACTCAACTTATTTTTTTATAGAATTTTATAGAAATTTATTTAGAATCACTCCCTTTCCGGTTGTACTACACTGTAAAAAAATTGCTTAAAAATTCAGACATTTTTCTAAAATTTCAGATCTGGGTGCCTGAAACGTAATTTCAGGCAATCTGTCTTAATTCAATCAAGAGTAATTTCAATGAAAAGTGAAATTAATGGCGCGTCTATCTGAAATATTTAGAATCAGATCAGTATCTGAAAAATTAGACATATTTAAAACCTGTTTAAAATTTCTGACAAACACGTTTTTGAAAATTCGTAGCTGAATCTAATGTGCGAGACATTTCGAAAAGAATTCAAATTAATGCTTCAACATTATATAGATACGATTTTAGTTATTAATATTATTAATATATATAAATCAATAACATTAATCATCAATAGCATTATTATGTTATTTCATGTAAATAGAAATATATATATAGCTCATAAAAATTAAAGACTTAATTAACTGATTACTTAATTTTTCTTTAATGAATATGGAAAATTCAAATAATTGTAACTTATTTATCTTAAGATATTATAGATTTAGTTAGTAATCTAAATCCGTTTTAAGTTCAATATTTGTATACTTAAATTTAAATTTCTATCCACCTGTTACTAGATCTTTTTATTGTTGAACTAGTTGCAACAACAGTTTATCTTTTTCCCTCTATAAAGGAAAAAAAATAAATTTGCAATATCTGAACTAGTACAGTTGTTCAGCAATAAAAAGATAGATCTAATAACAGATGGATAGAAATTCAAATTTTTAGAAATTTGAAACAGATAATATTTATTGTTAGAATTTTAATTAGAAATTAAGATTAAATGTAACTAAATATTTAGATTAAAAATATTTATTTACAATTAGCTAGAAATTTAGACAAAAGTATTCAGACATTGAAATTATAAGTATTCAAACAACTGCCTAAAAATTAAGATAACTATGGCTAGAAATTGAGACTACTATGGTTGGAAATTTAGGCAATTGTAACTAGAAATTCAGGCAATTGTAACTAAAAATTCAGACAACTGTAGCTAGAAATTCAGACAAATACGATTGTAACTAGAAATTAAAGCAACTGCAGCTATAGAAATTCAGACAATATGACTGCAAGAAAACTTCAACCATTTTTGTCTGAATTTTCGGACAAAACTTTCTACAATATACGATTTCCTAATAAAAACGAAAACATTTTGTATATAACTCAACGAAATTTCTCTATTCTACATGTTTATTTATACTATTTATATCATTTATTCTATTTATGCTATTTATATTTACATTATTACGTATTATTTATATTATTACATTTTGCTTTAATATTTTCATGTGCACTAAAATGTGCATATATCTACTATGATCTATCTTTGTTGACAGGCATAAATCTTAAAAACTTATTAAGCAAAGTCTTAAAGAGCGGTAATGATTGCATTTTAATTTCCTTACAATATTTTTCAGAATCTACATGTCCTTTGAAAGATAGAGAAATGTGCTTACGCAGGCAATACGGAAGGATTACGGATGGGAAGGGGCAAAGGGAAGTAGAAAGTCGAGAATGGTAGGTATCTCGGTGAGGATCAAGGGAATTTCCCCTTGACACAGATGTCAGATAAAGGATTCTGAAAGTTACATCGAAGGTGGGATCAGCTCTGATCTCTCGTCGCGGAATACCAGAAAGACGCTGGTCAGCAAAAATTATTCTCTCTTGCTAGATATAAGACATGCATCATGTTGTATAGTGCAACACCATGAATTCTTTCGACAAAGATTTTTCTCAATAATATCTTACGTCAGACAACATGTATTTTATATTAATCTAATGAAATGTAATTTAAATGGAGATAATGAAATTCATTTTCAAGTTTTTCCTTATGAAGACAAAAATCTTCATGAACCGTCTCATATGATTTACATGAATCGTGTGTATGAAACTTTCCAAACTACCGGCATTAAATGCAATTTCACGCCCCAGTTCCAAGTTCCTTCAAACGAGGTTTCACGAATACCAATTTCACGAAAACTGCCCGAGGTCGCAGGACGCGATTAACGTTTTAATGACATCACTTATTCGGCGGATGAGCCGATCGAAAAATCGGCGGAGCATTTTCCAGCTCGTCGTCCGGATGGAACGGGAATCCCACAGCGACGGTAAAACCGGCAAGTCCGCCGCCGGAAGGATACGGTTGTCACGGGAGCCTCGGGTAATCGCTAGAGATAGAGAGAGGGGGGGGGGAGCGAGAGAGAGAGAGAGAGAGAGCGAGAGCGAGAGCGAAAAAGAGAGAGAAAGAGAGATTCGACCGCGGGCGGGTCGCCTTTATCGGGCGCATATTTGCCGGGTCCTGCAAATCCCACCCCGGGATTCCGCGCGTTGTAGCGAAAGGGAAAAAAAAGAGAGAGAAAAGTGGGAAAGAGAGGAGATTCAGGGTGGAGACGGAGCTCTCGGGTGGGCGCCATACAACCACTACCATCACCGCCATCGTCGTCGCACCGTCACACTGACACTATGAAGCGCCGCCATCAGCACCACCGACTCTATACATGTACCTGTGGGTGTGTATGTCTGTGTCACCGGTTAGACTCCATGGCTTTGAGGGATGATGGAACGACGGGGGGTGGCAAATAGAGTGGGACAGCGCGAGAACAAGGGCGCCGTGACAAAAGAGCGAGCGTGCTAGAGAGGCAGGCGGGGATGATGGCGGAGGATGAAAGAGATAGAGCAGGCCCCGAGCAAGGGCGAGAGAGGCGAGACAGAAAAAGTACGCTGCGACGGAAAAAAAAGAGGGATCGAAGCGGGACGAAGGACAGAGGCAACAAGCCGGACGGAGAATTCGAGGGCGACGAAGTAAATGGGGACCGACGTAGGATGGACGGGGAAGAGGCAGCCAGGCAGGCAGGCAGGCAGGCAGGCAGGCTGGCTGGCTGGCAAGGGAAGTGCGGGTGGCTCACAAAGGGGAACGGAAGCGGGACAGAGGAAGAGAGGGGAGAGGCCATCGGGGTTGAAAAGTTCAATTGCGCGTATTTTCGCAGTGACGTCTCGCAAATCCTGCGACCGTCCCCTTCGTGTACTGCACATCCACCCTCTGCCGCGCCTCCAACACATCCCCTCTCTCCCCTGCTTTCGCGCAACAGTCCGTCTCCGCCTTTATCCTTCATCCTTCATTCTTCGCTTACAGAAACGACTGGTGACGTATATGCGGTCTTCCTCCCTCCTGCGCGCTTCCACCCAGATATTTAATTCCATACTTCCTGTGTCAATACTCTCAAGTTTTCGCTTTGATTTACATATATCTTGTATTATATATTTTGTATATGTGGTGCCACAAATTTATCGAATAACTTACGTAAAGATTAGACGGATAATCAGTGATACACTTCAAGTTTTCAGAGAATTCTTAGAATGTCTCTCTAGACAATTATTATAATTAAACTTAATTGAGAAAGAGATTATTTACATTCTTAAAAAGTAATTTTTATGTTATATAATTTGGTTTTTAGATTGAAACGGTGACAACTAGTTTCGCCTTTAATATCCGTAGTTGAAACGAGAGACGTTTCCTTAAATCAAAAATATCCATATATACGAATACATTTAACACATACGAGTTGGTACTGCTTACATTTTCCCTTTTTCCCTTATTGCTCAGCTTCTTTCTCCATCACTCTCGCATCTTTCATCTCTCTTCCTCTTTCAAAGGGAGAAACGTTCTATCTGTTTTACTGTCTCTCTCCTACTTTTCCTCCTCTATTTCCTCTTCCCTCGGTAACGCGCCCCGCCTCTATTTTTATTGTCATAACCAATTTAATTAAGTTTCGCGCTTCGACGTTGCGTACTCGCGGCTGTGTTAAACATTTTAATTAAGCGCCTCGCGCATTTGCGTCGCCACCGCCCACCTTCCGTCCCATTCCCCGTTTCCCCATTTCCCTTCTCCAACCCCCAACGTACACTCGCACCACCAGTCGATGCATCGGCATGGAAGAGAACCGTTCGACGATTTTACGAATTAACGAGAACGCGGGAAACGGCAGCGCACTGGTGAGTCGATGCTTTTGCCTCCACCGACATTAATTCGATGGGGATTGCGAGGAAGAGAGGGGGAAAAGAGGGGGAAAGTGAGAAGAGGCATGTTTACGCTGGGATCTACGAAACTTCCGAGGGTGGCGGTGGTTTTAGGGGTGCGCGCCGTTGGGTCGTGGTTTCGTGGTTAAGGCGACGTCACCGAGCCAACGTTGCGGAAATCAAATCGTTAACCCTTTTGACGGACGCACTCGTGAATGTCCCGGCGCTATCTATTTGAAACTTACATTAGTATAATAAGTTACATATATAAGTTACTATGATCTTCTGCTTTCGATAGGATCGAAACTCATAAAAAAATGAAATAAACCAGTCTCGTCCATGATCATACTCTCCCCTTCGCATTTTCATACGTATGTTTTATATATTTTTGTATTTTTACATTATATATATATTTCTTATAATTCGATATCTGATATATCTATTTCTAATCGAAAAAAATTCTGCTTAACAATCATATGTATGAAGAAAAAAGTTTAAACTTATCTGCCAAAGAATCGAAAACTCTAATAATTTCTCATCAGAAAAGAAGAAAATAAAAAACTTAATTAATCTTAATCGCTTACACAAATTCGTTGGCATGGTAACGTCTTTAAATAAGAAAGAAGTATTTATGGAAAGTTTATGAATGCATTTAGGATAGATCGAAGCGAATCGGATCATAAAATGATTCAGATTATTTCGAAACAATTAGTCGACAAATGTTGTTAAATTTTGTTATTTTTTTATTTCGAACGAATTTTTATCATGCTAATTACTTTCTCTACACTAGAAACAATAAACAATTGCGAATTCAATGTCAGTCGATGACACAAGTGCAAAGATTGTTAGTGCATGAAAAAATTTTGTTTCACATAAAATCACGATTTAAAAAAAGTCACGAATTTTGTTCTTCTCTCTCAATTCTTTAGAGAGAAATTTCATTCTAAAAGGTGAAAATTGAGCTAATTTTGAAAAATAGTGGCACAATTTTCAACTTTTAGGAATGAGATTTTATTCTTCAGAATGACAATTCACTCTAAAAATTTTAGAGAGTTTATAATGAAAATATATGTTGAAACTTATGCAAATTGTAATGATTTTTTGGTGTATAATTTCTAATATTCGTCTCTACTAATGTGAATTAATTTTAATCTCAATTCAATTTATTCTTTATCTTTTTCTAAAAATTAACAAAAAATAAAGAATAAGTTGAATTGAGATTAAAGTAAATCCATATTAATAAAGATGAATATTAAAAACTATTCTTAAAATTAGAAAAAGACAAAAAATTAATTAAACCAAAATTAAAGGAAATTTATATTGGTAGAAATGAGTATAAGTCAGTTTAATAAATTGTGATGATTCATACCGAATCGAAAAATCACGAAAAGAGAATTATCCGATTCACCCTGAAATTAAGAGGATAATTCCCTTTTAGTGATAGTGTACAATAAAAAATACAATGTTTATGTATTAGTTTATTATATAAAATCGAAGCCAAAGTTGTAAAAATTAAGAATTTATAATAAAATTTAATATATTGAAATTTGTTTTTGATTACTTTTTATTAATAAAATAAAAATTACTTCGATTTGTCTCGAATCTATCCTACGTTGTCTCAATGCGTCTGAAATGTTTAAGGTTCTGTAACGCTTCCGATTTCGATGCCGAAGGGTTTGGATAAAAACTTGAGAAATGGTGACGGTAATTTTTATGTTTTATCATCGCCAAGGCGGGTGACTAATTGCCTTGCTTAGATCTTGAGAGGAGCCAACTGAGGTGACTGCGAGTGTAAGTCGGCCGAGGAAAATTTACGATAAAGCGACTTTAATTTTGATTCATGGCGGACTCTGTCGGAGAAAGCGAGGGCAAGCACTCGAAAGGGAAAGATCTTTTCTGGCATCTTTCGCCACTTCTTCGCCATTAACAAATTTCACTAAGTACAAAATTTGTAGTCATTCTATTTTTAAACATTCTGTTTTTAAACAGAGTTTCATTAAAAATTGTGACGTATTTATATAAAATACATATTGTTATATTTTTATACAATATTCTGAAAATGAAAGAAAAGAAAAGCCATTTTTTGTTTCTTTCTTTCTCTTTCTTATATAAAACTTAATATAAATAAAATTTTAACGGAACGGACTTTAATGACAAATCTCGACAGATCTGATAATGCTAAATAAATTTCCGATCCGATGAAACTTTATACGAATAATTTGTTGAATTGTCATTATCCCTATCTCTTTCCATAGAATCATAAACCTGCGGTGGTGGCAAACGGGTGTTCAAGTCCCGGGACTTTTCAGCCTGCGGGAGCCGCCCTCCCGCACTCAATAATCCTACGCTATAGTGAGCCTCTATTACGAACTCTCGATCCCCTAGTTGTTCCTCCTAACCCCCGGGACACCCCTAGTCGACTCTCGCCGGGGCTGAGAACGGATAGAGCTCGCCCTGATTCCTGCTACGGAATACTACCTACCGTGAAACCGCCCTTCGCCTTCTGCGCTACTGAATTGATGGGGAGGCCTGACCATGTTCGAATTGCAGACAGATATCTGACCTTTCTTCAGTGAGACGGGAACCTTCTCATTCTGAGAAATCGCGTTCGTAAACGGACTCGTATTCTGCGTGACAATTCTTTTGTCAATATAATCTTCACATAAAATGTATTAACGACATGAATAAAAATGTTAAATTTTATAAATTCGACATATATGAGTGTTATAAATAATATATATGTAAACCACAAAAGATTTTAGAAGACATCAATGCAGACAAATTTTAAGAAACATATAGATTAAATATTTTACATGGTATCTACAATAGAGCAATAAAACTTAATCCGTAAAAAATTCATCAATCACAGATGAATGTGGCGAAAATAATGAACTGTGATTGGACTGAATTTCTTAAGACTTATTCTATTATAGACATAATGAAGAATAAATGTTTTGA
>Ga0157364_1001095_pt1 | contig 21996 bp, 9 predicted proteins | sample AttsexASBM2_FD_111476 | JGI IMG/M metagenome (GOLD analysis project Ga0157364, IMG submission 111476) | Fungus gardens microbial communities from leaf cutter ant in Ribeirão Preto, State of São Paulo, Brazil - Atta sexdens ASBM2 | ecosystem: Host-associated > Fungi > Mycelium > Unclassified ...
CACACACCCACACACACACACACACACACACACACACACACACACACACACACACACACACACACACACACACACACACACACACACACACACACACACACACACACACACACACAGGGTGCCCATTTACAATAATGCATTAAGATTTCTTGAAAACTATGGTAGATATTAAAACATATTAAAAACAAAAGTTATATAGTTCGGAGGGGGACATAGAAGATACCATTGATTTGATCTTGGGTAGCGTTGTCAAAGTTACATCAAGATCACATTGATTTTTTTTTAATGGAACACCTTATTTTTGATGGCAGAATCTAATAGCTGGTGTCAAGAGCTTTTCAAAACATTGTTAATAAAGTTATTTTTCATTTTACGTACTTTTCGAGTTATAAGGCTTGAAAGTTACAATACCGCCGGCATTAGCAATTATGTAAGATGTCTGATCGACGGTTAAAATCTCTTGAATGCTAATCAGGATCATATCATCAGGATCCTGGATAACATTTGCCATCGAAGCCAATTAGAAACTGTACGTTTTTATTTTTATTTTAATGTAAAAATGAATTTTTAGTGCAAAAATGAAAATAAGATTAAGGAATAGTTTCCAGTGGCCTTGATCTTGACAAATGTTATTCAGGACATGATCCTGAACAAGTTTTAACTTTAATGCTAATGCCGACGGTACTGTAACTTTCGAATCTTATAACTTGAAAAGTACTCAATGGAAAATAACTTTATTATAGTGTTTTGGAAATATCTCGAGATAAGCTACAAGTATATGTAATGAAAAATAGGAAGTTCCATTAAAAAAAAAAATCAATGTGACCTTAATCTGGCCTTGGCAACGCCACCTAAGGTCAAATCAATGGTACCTTCTTATGTATTCCTCCGAACCATACAACTTTTATTTAAAATTTAATATTTTTCCGTATCTACTATTATAGTTTTCGAGAAATCTTAATGCATTATTTAAAATGGAGCACTCTATATATATAACACATACACACGCGCGTGCGCGCGCGCAAACACACACAAATTTTCATGATACGCAAAATTTATTTCAAGTCTTTATATGAGCGTCCGAAGATAAAAGGAAAACTGTCGGAATGCAGTCAAACTAGAAAAGTCATGTCGAATATAAGTAGTCATTACCTTGTTTCCACAACCAGCCTTCTTTATCAGGATTGAAGAAGGTGTGCATCAAATCGTTGCCATCATCTTCTGGTATTTTGAAAGGTTCGGTTTTTATACTCTCGTATAAACTCTGTAAATAGATAGAAATATATTTGATTTAGTATAAATGTGTGTTAAGAAAATTCTCGACTGAAAGACGAGAAAAAATATATCTTAGAAAAAATAGCTTTCTCTCTCTATTTAACGACTAAATTCGACACAAATCATCATTCTACCTTTCTTGGCATTCAATGAGTTAACAAAGAATTAATAATTATTAGATAATTGTGTCAATATGTGTCACCAAATGAAAAACATCTCTAGTCTCCTCAAAAGTGTACCTACCACAAGCAGTTCCCGCGGCAGATCACCACCATTGTTAATTCCTCGATTCATCGAAATAAATTGATCTACGCTGGGCTTATCTTTAACGCTTGGATTATGCAATGAAGTATTCAACATGATGATGGCGAAGCTCAGCACGTAGCAAGTATCCGTATTGGTAAAGATATTTGGATTTAACTGGCAGTACCTTTGAGCGAAACACTCCATCATGCGATCGATTTTTTGTGCTTCGCCGGGCAGTCGGAACGACCAGAGAAATTGACGTAGGGCTTGTACCAATATGAGATCGGTAAAGTCATGCAACTCGACGAAGGCTCGCAGCACGCGTTCATTGAAGTCATGTCGTTCACCGAGATAGTCACCGATCGCAGTTTTATTAAGACCCTCGCCCTTGTAGAGAAACTGAGCAACGTCCTCGGGCGTCGGTGTTAAAAGGTTGTGCTCTATCAGGTACTCGATACCCTTCTTAGGATCCATATTGAACTTTTTCCGGCCGATCGACATCTGCTTAGCTTTGTTGGACGGTTTAGTCTCGTCGGCCGTAAGTCCGCCGCCCTCCATCGCTTCCATTTCTGCCACAACTTCGCCCAATTCATCTTTTAATTGCTAAAAGACAAATCGTACAGAATTAATTGTAAAAGTGATTGTCAAATTAAACTTTTATTATTATATTTTCAAATATTTTTAATATTTTCAACATTTTAGCAATATCGGTTATACAATATATCTTTTTCGATATTTGAATTTTTTTCGCGGCACCCCTCAAAATCGTTTAATTTATAAAAAAATAATTCCTATTCATATCAAATTTCAGCTCAATCGGACAACCCGTGCCGACAGCTCGTTAAACATTTGAATTCCCTTTTATTATATTCTCAACGATTAATATACTCTCATTGATTTTTAAGCGTATTTTTCACAAAAATTAGCCTAGAAGACTTTTAATTTTTTTTTAACATGTATATTTTGTTTTTCTGCATCGTTTGAGACTTACGTTTCATTTAAACAATTAGGTGAATTATTTGTTAATTAAAAAATAAAAATAAATAAGTAGTGTAACTCCGATATATACGCCGACGGGTCTTTCTTTTTTGACATTTGATTATTTTTCTTTTATTACCATCTAAAATTGTGTTCCAATGTATATGTATATGTATTTGTATATATAGATAAATAATAAAATACATATAAAGAAAAGGCTCAATAAATATGAACAAATGAATTATAAACTACTATCTAAGTAGAAATCAAATCTCTCAGATACGGTTGTAAAACTTTAAGAATAAAAATATAAAAATATTTATTTAGGTGTATGGTTTTTTTAAAACTGTGACATAACTTCTATCATAGATGTGTTCACAACAAGATGTTACAGCAGACTTAGCGCTCAGTCGCTGCTGCGTGCTCAGACACATTTACGCGTGTCTCACGTGTTTTGATTTTTTAATGTTTAGCCTCGATTATTCTATTGGGTTGTCCGGAAAGTTCGTGCGATGTTGAAGGAAAATTGAAACGCAGAAAATTTAAATTTTAGTATACAATTTATTAAATTATATAGATTAGTCGGCACGAACTTTCTGAACAACCCAATACTTATCTCTATAGTCAACTGACCCCGGTCTCCCTTAATCACTAGATAAATTTGTTTTTTGTAATACAAAAACATTTTTGTTCTAAGATTAGATTCTAATATAAATCCCGATTTTTTATAAATTGATCCTTTAATCTGATCTATAAACGACCATTTAAAAAAAAATTCCATATTGTTAAGAACTTAAAAGTTGTTAATGACACAGCAAAATGGGGAATAAAGCTAACTACCGATTACAGCAATATTACAAAAAATAAAAGATGAGGAACAAAAAATTTTTATTAAAAATTGTTAGCGACTATCGCAAACAGTTTCTAGATGCTAAAAAAGAAACTCTTTTGAAACCATTGCAGTTGTTAGAAAATTAATTTTACAACCAAGTTAACATATTTTTATATCGTTGTAGTTTATAATATATAAATTATAAAAAAATCAATAAAAGAATTTTAAAAAAGCACATTTTTCAGACAGACTTTCATTTTATTAATCAGCACAATTCCTATTCTTGTAAAATTTTACAAGTATTTATTTCGTATATTTAGTTCGTAATCCCTTTTCACTCAAAATACATATGTTCATATTTATTGAACCTTTCCTTTATATGTATTTTATTATTTATCTATATATACATTGGAACACAATTTTAGATGGTAATAGAAGAAAAATAATCAAATGTCAAAAAAGAAAGATCCGTCGGCGTATATACCAGAGTTACACTAATTATTTATTTTTTAATCATTAACAATACTCCTAATTGTTCAAATGAGACGTATAAGATCTCAAATGATGCAGAAAAGCGAAACATGTTTAAAAAAAATCTTCTAGACTGATTTTTGTGGAAAATAAATCAATGTTGAGAGTATAATAAAAGGGAACTCAATATGTTTAACGGCACCCGAGCTGTCGGCACGGGTTTCCGTTGTCGAGCTGAAATTTGACAGGAATTATTTTTTTGTGAATTTGAATCATTTTGAGGGAAAGAATTCAAAAAAATTATTTTTCAAGAATAAAGAAGGACTACCCTGTTATGTTATAATTCTTATGGATTACGAAAAATTGAACGACTCGAAATTCTCGATTGAAAAATGTATCGAAATGTATTGTATAATAATCCAAACGATGCAATGTTGTAGACTGTGCGCATGGTTTCTTTCGCTATGCAATGGCTTCCTGCTTTACTCGAATACCGGTCGACAAGTCGACACTGTCTGCCTGTTTCCCACCATATGCCTCAGTTCAACGTACATTCCGTAAATACCGGTAAGCAGGATCGTATCTCTTTCAGAGTTTCGCGAGCATGTCCAACAAGCGTTGCGTTAAAGACGTTAACGCATTAAAGGTGTTAACGTAGCATCGCGTAACGATTATATTTTATTGTGTAGCTTACACGAGTGATTGTGAGCGACGGATACGAATTATCTGCAATATCTTTTGAATTCCGATGTCTCCCTTCACGTTTTTTTTTTTACATAAATAAATAGAATTGAAAGGTGCCGGAATATTCATATTGTATGCAAACTACGCGATGCATTCATTCGCAACATTGCAAGTATTACAAATAAGTAGGAACACGTTTTAGGAAATGAAATGATATATTATACGGTCGCATTATTACGAATTATCGATACGAAAATATTTGCGAATTAGCCATTCGATGTTCCATTTTTCAAACTATATTTAGTATATTTCAAATTGGCGGAAGAAATTCCAAAGTTGACAAAATAGTAGAGTTTGACAATTATATAGACATGTATAGACGTAGTGTATCTACGTTGAAATCTCTTTCTATATAGAATCGTTTTTATAGAAAGGAAAAAGGAAGGAAGGATCGGAAGCGGTCATGCATTAACATCGTTCACCGATCAACCTCGTTAATGGGTCGCCGCGATAACAACAAGGACGATAACTTATGTTAGTCGTCTCGGCCCTGAGTAGTATTGTCTGTAAGATATAGTAGCGTTCCTTTTGTACTTATCGCGGTGTGCATCCGGTCTCACGGCAAGAAGGCCGCTGACGACGCGTGAAAAACCGGTATGCCTTGTGCACCCAGAAATTATGACTCTTATAATAATATTAAATTCCAGACAGCGAGTTATAATATAACTCGCTGTTTGGAAGAAACTTCCTTTCGATATCATTTCCTCGGATCTAAATTCTTTCGAGTCCATTATTAAAAAAATTTCATCCAAACAAAATTAATCTTTACAATGACCTTGCGGGATATAGCGAAAAGAACAGCGAATGCTTACATCGTATACGTGATCAATGACGCAAGATAGCAGTTTAGCGTTGCTAATTATCGCTTTGTCATCATCGAATACGAGCGAACAATTATACTAGTTGAAACTTCCAATCGCGAATCATCTCGGGTGCTTCTAGCAAAATCAAGTTGCACATTACAAATATTTCTCGTGTTCTGCGGTGTTAAAGAGATCAAAATTTATTAAGAGTAACGCGTCTTAAACTTAATTTTCACATTTTTCTTAATACTTACAGAATAATATTAATAATTTTGCGTCAAGTTTTTACTCTTTACATCAATGATAATCTTTTTTATTCTCAACCCATCCAAATTTCTTCTCATCATCTCTTCATCATTTACATCATTTGCATTGTAAATTTTACAAGAAAAGCATTCCCCTTTTCAAATGGCTCGTATATAATCAACCTATGTTCATGTCCCTTTTGTCCGTTCTGTGCGGAATGATTGCCTTATTCCGTTCTATTTCTGTCGTATGCATCCTGTACAATCGATCGAAAGTTCAACACTACTACTCAACAAACTTCCTTCCGCGAAACGGGATCAAGTAAAGGGCATTCATTCATATTAATATGAAGGATACGACGACTCGTACGTCTCAAAGTACGCGGAGATGACTTTATATTACTTGAAATATTGTATTTCACGTATACCGAGCATTTCCTTTATTTTCTCATGGATGTATATATGTATGTACATACAAGCGTTTTCGATCTCGAAACATTTGACTACTATCACATTTGACTCCTCTTTGAATGAACGTAAACGCAAACTTCACGTCAAGAAATTTTCCTACTTTTATAATAGGAAATAGACTATTTTAATGATAATTAAATATGAATTATCGATAAGCAAGGAAAGATATATCCATTATCAGTTTCCCTCTAAATCGGTGAGTCTAAACACTTACATTATAGGATATATTATAGGACAAATGCGAGAGCAGCCTATTAATGAATGTTTTTTCATAGATGCTGAACATATTTTGAAGAAATTATGTATTGTAATGTACAACAATAATCTTAATTTTATAAAAATGACCGTGATATCGATGAAAATTATAACTTTACTTGACTTTTAGAGAAAAATATATTTTTTAGAATTGCTTAATGTCGATTATGTCGCACATGCGAGAAAATAAAGATTCCATATAGAGTCGCCAGCAGTTACAATGAAACAAACACTTAGTCAACACTATGATTGTCGATTAATGGCAAAGATTCTGTTAATCAGTAGATATGGAGCCTAAAAGATTGCACTTTTTTTAAAATGGATTTCGGAAGCCTACTTACCGAACTAATTTTTCTTATTTATTCTTATTTGTCGATCCATGAACAAGAACCAATGACTCGATGAGCAAGCTGCATTCCGAAACCCGAAAAAAAAAACCTGTTGCAACCTTTTAGCTACTTTTAGGTCCTAACTATACATACTGGAACTATAGCAGTCAGTACTGGCTCAGTAAGCCGATTGTAAAACTCTATATTATATTGAGCAAAACAATATTTTATAGCCGTGTGTGTCTCGATAAATTTAATGCAAGTAAATCTCTTGAAAGAATAACGTTTACATACAATACACATAATAATCTATATACTGTTCATCGCTCCTTTAATTTCAACGTCATGACAAAACAACAACTAATCGGTTAAACGAAGAGCGAAAGTTTCCGTTCCCATTCGATTAGATGCTACTTTATCCGGTTGGTACCAAGTCAGATGTATGTGCTACACACGAGTTTTGTAACCAGTCTGTGTCATGAAAGTCGTACGCAAACAAATTGCATGCCTGTGCGATGATTTAACATTACATTGGGCTGAGCGTTGTCTTGAAAACTAATTGTTTTACGAACATGTGTTCTTTATAATGACATTCTCGTTTTTTGTTATGCCGTACTGCTATTGTCGCAATTAATATAAACTCTTAACAAGGTGTTACTATTGTATAAATGCATATTTGGAATCCGATACGATAAATCGCGTTCAAATCCAATTTGAATGGAAAATAGCCATTCGTACGATATATGTATGCATATAAATAAGAGGAACAAGAATTTTCTTATCACAATGCATAAAATATTTGTAAAGAAAATAATATAGATAAAATTTTTTAATTCTGACGATAAATATAATGCATCCTCAAACAGAACAAGTTACGATAACGTTAAAATGATATTAAAATGAATCGGAAATAATTAAAAAATGACTTTTAATGATCACTTTGGAGTTATTTTGAGTTTGATATCATAATGACTTGTTCTACTTGGGTCTACACATAATAATATGTAATATATTTGATGTATATATATCATGTTGCGTAAAAAAAAAAAATACGAATATGCTCTCAAACATTAAATATTATATGTTTTATTACATTGTTAGTATATCTACCCATATTAAAGATGTTTTACAATATTATGCGCAAATACATACAGTGAGAGCAAAAAGAATTCATACAAGGAAATTTTTTATAAAATGTCTTATTTGTAAAAAATAAACATTAATCAGCAATTTTATATAATGAATATATTCTGTTCTAACATAAGCAACGAGCTTTGTATTCCTGATTTTAGAAGCTAAATTTCTCTACGAATATTTTTTGAGGATCCAAACAATAGAATTTTCGCTTATTTTTCAAATGATATATTTTCAATAATTAATATACATCTTTTTGGTATATATAATTTTAAGAAACAGTCTATTTTATTTTTCATGAATAAATTAATTACCCAGCAAAAATTGATCGTCAATTAAATGTTGAATCGACATCAAATTAGTGTTGAAATCATCATATCAACATCGATTTGATGATTCATTCTCGCTGGATAATCTTTACTTTTTAAAATAAAATTTTTTTTTAAATTATTTTCTGTGTACGAATATGTTTTGCATTTACTATAGGTGATCTATAATTATTTTTACTCTAATATACAACTTTTTCGTTTTAAAAATGTGCAAAATTTATATCCATCATAAAATAATTTATTTCGTGAAATCGCATGGACAAAGCTCACAGGCCAAACGATAATCCGTTTTTATTCAAACCGATAACTTAAACGAAAATGTCGTTTCGTTTTGTTATTCCTGATCGTACGAATAATAAACATGACTGATTATAAACCTGGATGATAAGATGATAACTCCCTTCTTTCCTTTCCTGTAAGAAGAGCGCGATAGATGCGAATTACAGTGAAGAAATGGATGGACTAGTTCAAAATGCTACGTGGATTTTCCGAGTCGTAGAAAATTGCAATGAGCGTTATTTGGAACGTTGTTATAATCCAAGAGTTACGAATTCACGGAAGAAATGCACGCAAAACACGAAAGCATACAAGTGTTTTTCTCATTATTCGAGTGTAACGGACAATGACTTAAACTTTTAAGGTTTCACAACAAATCCGTTATCCGTTATCTGTCATCCACTTACGTGCCACGTCTTTTCCTGATTATTACATGAAAGAATATGAAAAACAAAGATCTGAATGCGCAGAATGAGAATGAGATCGTATTGTTAAAATTAATCGCACAATAATGATGCTGGAGAACGTGGCTGCATGTGGGAAGAATGAACATTTTGCTAAAAAAAAAAATGTTTAAAAATTGATCTAGATACAGATTTGAAAATATAATATAATATTATAATTATGTCGAACACGCTCAAGTGTTGGACATGACTGCAGTGCTGCAAAAAATTTTCTAGCAATCGGCTACATAATTATTTTGATGATCCAAACAAAATGATTTTCCGCATCCAGATGAGAATTGAAATTCTTTCCATGCATGTAAATCAATTAACTTAACAATAAGATTAAGATGTAAGCAAAAAAACACACGGATTGCCGATTAGTCTAACAACGCACATTGATTTTAACGCCGAGATGTTCTTATTCGTAATGATTGATGTGGACGTATAAGTACAATATATATCATATTCTATACAGCATAGAAGATTGAAGCAATATTGCTGCAATGTTGCAATATTGCAGATTACAATGTGACATTACAGAGATATTACAGAAATATAAATTAACAATATGCCTGTAAAATGTCAGTAATATACCTGTAATATACCTGTAATTTTCAGAAACATTGCAAAACTGTAATTCTTTAATTGTTACAATAATATAATAAATATATAATAAATATATAATTATATATATTATAATAAAATATAATTTTTTACAATATTTATGTAGTACAATCTTTTAGTTTAACAGCCGTTTTTATGATATAATAATTAATATAATCCATTTCATATTTGAATAAAAAATTTATTGATCTATTATTTGATCATTTCATTAACTAAGTTTTATATTTATTTTAAATATGAAATCAAAAGATTGTATAATCATAACTAAGTTTTATATTTATTTTATAAATAAAAATGAAAAGATTGTATAATATCGAGTTTAGATACAATCAATGCATCATTATCGGATAAGATGATAAGCAATTAAGTTATTGAAAAAATTGAAATTTATCGAAATATTAATTATGTGATCGATGATATATTTATGTCTGATGTGAACGCAAGAATAAACCAGCGCCCGAACTTTATTGATAAATTTCATATCATCATTTTTAAATCGATTTCAATTGACTCAGAGTGGTTTCGAATTAAAAAGAATCACTGCGATTAACTTAATCCATGATTAACTTACCAAACGACTGTATTATTATATTAATGTGGATAATATTTGTAGTTTGTTCGGAGCACATACATACATGCTTTATCATTATGAATAAATTTATTCTTCAGAATTAATACTATATTTTTATCATAAAAAACTGTTTTTGGAAAGCACATATCACTAGAAATCCAATTTGTAGAAAAATTTAGTGATATATCATATGTATAGAAGAGTAGATATATTATATGTATAGAAATAGTTTTCATTTTAGTCTTCGTAAAAAATTTATTCAAATATTATACATTAAATTGTAATATTGCTGGAACGTTTTGTTGCAAAATAAACAAAAACATTTTAACATTGTTGGAATTTTGCAACAATGATTCAGCAACGTTTCGCAATCACCATGCAATATTGCAATGAAATTATTCTGCAATGTTTCTGCAATCTTTTTGTGCTGTCTGTATGACTTCAAATGACGAATATTTCTCGCGATTATTTAGGAACAAGATGTCAGCATCACTAGCGAGAGCCGCAATTAACTTTTCGCTAATTCATCCCTTAATCAAGTGTTAAATTAATCGTGCGAAATAGTTCATCCGCCATTATAAATATATTCACCAAATCACCATCTATTTTTCATTTCGTATATTGCTTTTCTTTCTATTTAGCAAACGACAGGAGTATATGGAGCATTACTTTAGCATTTACAACACTTACATGTTCTCTCGTTTTAACAACAATTATTTGCATAACCGACTTGATTTATGCGATTACACTTTGCCTAATATATTTTTTCTTAACTGCTTTCTTAACGCTCACGCTCACAGATCAGGAACAAGTATATGGGTCGAGCCGGTTAAACTCTCGCCTCGTTCATCGCGTACAGGGATTATATTTATCTCTCTTAGCGGGTAAATGCGTACACCTCGAGCGAAAGACGTATCAAAGTAGGCTATTTAAATCTAGTGTTACGCGTATGTACGCGGTAAGTTATCGATCTACTCTCGCTCCACATCACTATGCCCGTGTCATCGTATCATTGAATTCGAATGGTTGGTTCAATCTATTATATCACTGACCTGGCTAATCTCTTTTACCATACAGGACTAAATAGAGAAAAAAAAAAGGAAGGGTGAGAAACTCAGTTCGTTGCTTTCTTCAGGTGATGTAATACTATATCGAGAACCGTAGTAATTTTAATTATTTATATCCTCGAGATAAATCGAAATCGTGTTGAGAGAAGTGTATGTATTTCATTCTATTATTCGATCTATATGGCCTGCACATCACTGTTGTACATCATTATCGTGTTATATTATACCTACGACGCGACGCAACGCGACCTAGTGCGTCCCCGTCTCGGTTTCTTCTATAAATAAGCCTCTTCAATTCGTAACGTTGCTTGCGCGATATTACCTTATTGACGAAAGTAATAAACGTTTACGTTAAATATTCGACAAATGTATTTTTGCGATTGCTATCATTCGGCAATTGCCAGATGGCTTCAATTCCATCTTCTCATTATACACGTAATCTTACATTCACGTAACACGTTAGTATATGCATGGAAGCGATCAATATCTATCTCGCATTTGATTCTTCACTTTCGTCTTCCTAAACGAGTCATTGGATGTCATAATGTCGTAGGTCGTAGCTTGAATCGTTATTTTGATTTTCACGCCAAACTAATTGTTATCGAAACTTGAAAATATCACGCGATGTCTTATTACGCGCGACATGTTTGATACTCTAATGTCATTCTTTGAAAAATTATAACGTACGTACGCGCGCACGTGACTCTTATTTCTTTCGCAATTGACAAAAGTCTATTAAATATCGGTACTATTTGAAGCTTAAAGTATTTCTTTTCTCAGGTGGATACAACGTCCTTGAACAAATCCGAAACCGTTATTCCCGCGAATACAACGTTCGACGACGCAGCGCCTGCGAATGATAGATGTAGAATTTCTAGAAATAAATCTGGCGACCTTGAAGGATCGCGGGACTTTAGGCGTATCGTTTTCAATCGTTTTCACATTAATATTTTTAATATTCTTTGATATTCCTGATGTCCTTTCAATTAAATCCTCTACGCCTAAAGTGTATATGTGTACCTACAAAAAGTAAAAATTGAACAATGACTGAGGCGGGAAAATGGAAAATGGAAACGAAAGGCGACCTTGGTGTTCCGTGTTAGACTGACCGTAGTGGATAATACGGTGAGGTCCCAGGCGCTCTTAGCTTGTTTCTGGTAGCTCTTCTTCCTCTTGCCGGGTCTCCGCAAACTGGAGAACCATCCGGCAGCGATAGCGACGGCGCTCACGTCTCGGCGTCCACCGGTGGCACCGTCCTGCTGAATACCACTCGCACCACTGCCGCCTCGTACCTCGTCGAGACCGTCTACCGATCTGCCGGTGAAGATCATTCTCGGTCACCCGGTCACCCGGTCGCGAGTTGCCGCGCCTTCACTTGCCTTTTTCCGTTTTCCCGGCGAAAAAACGATGTTCGCTTCGCGAAGGCTTCCCGCCAATCCCGCCTTCTTCACCATACTCCTCGTTACGATCGGACATCGCTCGCGCCGAGAAATAGACGAGATGCAAAGGTCGCGGAGCACATAGAGCACGTAGAACACGCGGTCGGAAGTGCAACGACCTGAGCGCGGCGCAACGACGCAATGAAGAGGACGACGACGCTTTTCGTATTATCGTCTACAATTACACCCTGTCTCTTTCGATTCTCGTCCAAAGCACCGTGAGAAAGTGAAATTCTTCACGCGTACACGCATACGCTTTTGACTATCGTCGAGATCGCATTCAAATTTCAAGCGCGAAAGTGACGGATCTGCATAAATCGCGTATGTAACTCGACTCGACGCGGCTGCTCTCAAGTATTGAGTGGCAGCCGCCAGCCACTGCGGTGAACTGCGGTGAACTGCGGTTGGTTCCGAGTTCTGAGTGTTCTGACGGTTGGACGGTTCTGCTTCTGGAATCTGGCGGGCACCGTGCGAATCAGGCACACTGGCGCCTCGCTGCGGTCGCGCGATTAACTACCCCGTATAAATATTTCTATTATTTATTTTAAAAATTAACACAATGTCATGGCTTATTTCGAAATGACAAATTGGATTCTCGATCTCAACCGAGGAATTTGGCGAATCTATTTTATCGATGAACATAATTAATCTACTGTTGACTGAAGTATCCAAATATTCCTCTTATTGTCATCTGGTGGGATTGACATTCGAATTTTTTTATACTTTGATACTTCACCGTTGATGGTTTTTAAATTTTTATTGTATCCATTATTCATTGTTGATTTAACATTGTATTTCTGTGTTGTAGCACTGAGGAAAGCTTTGTAAGCCGAAACGTTTGTTGATTATATTAATTTAAAGTTAATTTAATTATAGCTCGAAACAAGCCATGACATAATATTAATTTTTAAGAAAATATACGCATTTTTTTATTCTATTATTTGTGTATTAATGTATCTCCAACAAGTCTACATTGAAAAAAAATGTAGTCAATTTTAATAAATACCAACTAAATATTTATTAAAATTAACTATATTTTTTTCTCACTGTACGTATTTGGCAGATTCATATCAGATTATTCGAGATCTGATAAAATTCGTAACAATTTCATGTTTTTCAATGATAATATCGCCGCGTCAAATTGAATGACTCAGAATCGACTCAGAGTCGTTCGAATGATTCCCCCCCCCCTCCCCCCTCTCTCTGATTCTCTCGTGAGCGCGATGAGTAATACAATTCACAATATTGGTCGCGAAAAGATCGTTTATGTACTCGCAATTCTCGTATCTACATTGTTGTTTAACGAAAGAACGAAACGAAATGAAACGAAACGGAAGGGAAGAGAAAGCGGGCGCGTCAATGACGTTAGTGTCATTGTCAGTTGAATGATGTTAGTACGAAATAGATGTGTCAGCTAATGATCTCTGCTTCCTCTTTACTGGGGAATTACTGCGTCACCCTGCGATAATTTAATAGTATGTATCTGCATTTATACAAAAACTTTATCTAAAGTTACTTTACTCAGCTGTATCACTGCGACTTGGATAAACATGATCGCAAAGATATCATTGGCGTAACATTTTTATTATATATACTTGAATGCTTGAACAGTTCTGCAGAATAAATTATCTTTTTAACCTTTGCGTGCGCACAATTTCATTCATTTCCAAGTTATCAATGTTACCGTTCATACAAGGTTCGGTCCTTTTCATAATATACATAATGAAATTTCTGGAAAGATTTCTCAATTAGAGATATTCTGTTGCGCTATTAGTTTTCTTATGGCCGGATGTGTCCTCAGAATTTTCGAAATAGAATCGTAGTTTCTGAGATTCATCATCTTTTTTTTCCCATCGAATTATATCCGTGCGTAGCAGATAGCTACGCAAATGATCGAGAAAAGAAAGAAATTTATAATTAATACAAGTATGTATTGACATAAGTATGTCTCATAACAATTTTTACATTTATTGTAGAAACGTCTAATAGCTAATCTGTCGCGCGCGCACAAATTCAACTTCTTATATATATGTATTTATATTATATATGTATGTATATGTGTTTTTTGCAATTATTTGCTCAAGAAAATAAAGTAGAGATTTGAAATTATAATTATCTAATTCGTCAGATGTTAAGGCTACTGAATCAGCGATCAGCCAAATTAATTACTTACACGCAAGCATAGTCTATTCGTTGTCGATCCTGAGTAAATATAATAATTTAGTAATTGGCACTGCCAATTACCACACGAGTAGAAATCTAGTAAATTAATGCATCTTTGAAAAACTTTGAAAACTGTTAATCATATCACCTGTCGATGATGTCTGCTTCGCATACCAAATGTTAGACAACACAACCAGCGTGTCCCGAATCCGTGCCAATTGTCTCGAAACGCGTACAAGTTTCGTGTCATTACCTGTTAAACCATGCAACGACTTTACGAAACTTATTCAAAACCTTTCGTTTGATATTTACTGTCTAAGCAGTTAGTATTTACCCTATGTATCGTAAATCATGATATAGTATCATGATCATGGCAAACCGCGTACTAAATGGACATTCCGCTACGAACTACGAATTTATTTTGATATCCATACAGATTCCGTGAACGAGTGAAGCAATGAGCGCGTTGTTCAAATTTCGAATAGAAAACAAGATTTTTTATGCCACAGTGCAGTGAGAGCGCGTTGTGATTTTTTTCTATCTACTAATGTGTCCGATGAATACACCTAATATTCGAATAAATGAGTAAAAAATGAATGAAAATACTCATTCGAATACATTTCTTTTTTATTCGTTAAGAAACAAATAAATATTTTTTTCATTCCATTTGAATGAATATTTTTTTAATATTAATTTAATATAATGATTACGAATATTTTCCTTTCGTATTCACTTTTACTCTGTATTATCTGTATTATAGCTTGCAAGTCTACAAGAGAAAACAGAAATCTATAAAAACAATGACTGGATTACATCGTGCGCTTAGTTCGCGACTTATATGATGGGCATCCTTGTTTAACCTATAGATTAAAGAAAGACATTTATTGAGAATAAATATATCTCGGAATTTAATGTCCACAGACCATAACGTCGCGCCAAAGATATCCTATAAAATATTTATAACATTACCATCATATAATATCCGGAATTATATCGAAATATGGCGTTCTATCAAATAGATAGATTTATAAATAAAAAATGTATATCTTTCTAAAATATTTTTCAAAATTTCTAAGTTTCCTTTATAAAATCTGAATATTACAATGACAAAAATAAATAAAATAAATAAAATATAATACAGATTTAAGGGGGCTACTTTGGAGTCAGCGCGGTAAGAGATGCGCAATCTATACTTATATAATCATTAATAGTATAATGTGTATTAAAAGATGTTAGTTTGAACGTATCGATTTTAGCTATCTTCAGCAAATACATCATTAATATATTAACAAAGAATATCTTTTATCCAGTCAGAAAGTGAGAAAAGCACAAAGAAGTTGCCTGTCTTCTTTATTAACAAATGATTGCGTTCTCAATCCTGTATAACACTGCAGTTAAGTATATTACAATATTGAATAAATGAAAAAGATTTGTATAAAACATGTGATGAAACTTAAAAATCGTCCTATAAAATTCTTTTTTTTTTACTTAAAGTCATCAAAGTATACGGTTATAGCTAAGAAGAAATGATTGCTTATTGGAGCTTTCTTTTTCAATTTATATTTTATTTGAATAAATATGAATATACTCGTAGAATAAATATTCAGTTTTTTGTGAATAAATATTTTTAGAAAACTCAAAATTTTGAATGAATATATGATTACATTTTTTTTACGTGAAAAAATACAATTTGGAGCTCAATTATTATAAATTTTTGTATTCATCGGGCATACTACTATCTATGTGACGTCTCGTTTCCTTAAACAGATACAAACAGATGAGTAAGCGAGACTATCGAGGCATTGCGGAAACAGTCTTATCGTAAGAACATCCTGGAATCTTTCTGGCTATATAGATTTTGATACAGCCAGTATTATCAGTCATCATTGCAGCGTTGCGTTAATAATTGTAATACATGTAAAACATGTAGAGATTATTTTTTGCGTCTTTAAATTGATAAACACTATTCCAAAAAATTAAATCGGATCGAAATAACAAGCAGACAGATTCCTGAATAATAAAATTGTAATAAACGACTCTTTTTCCTTTTAAATTTGATTTCCTATTTACATATTTAATTGATTTATCAGATATATATTCATTGCAATTGTAAGAATCGGTGCTTATCGCATAAGTCTATCACCAATGGAATATATCGGTAAAATATCAGACTCACTTGACATTTTTGCAGCTATGAGTGATAAACGAGATTCTCGACGAGTACATGTGTCATTTTGTTCTATGTAGCTATATACATAAAAATATGTAAAAATTCTTGACGACTGATATCATTTCCGTCTCACAGATAAAAATGTCATCACATTATACATCTTTCCGTTTATCGTAATAATAAATATTACGAATGCCAATTAATATATTTAAAAATAAAACAAAATATTATTATTAGTACAAAGCTAGTCTAAATAATTAACATACTCACTTGTATTTCAAGCAGCAATTCCGTTTTCTTCCGTCTTATATCTAGCAGGATCTTCTCTTGCTCGGGAGTCAATTCTACAATCATAAGATAATCATCGAATTACAAATATGGATCCTAACTAGGATGGCTTTTGAATAGTCAGTTTCGGGATATGAACTTTAAAATTTTGGGCACATTCCCAAAATTCGGGAAAAAAGGGTAAATAAAAAAAAAAAAAAAAGAAAGAAAGAAAAAAACAGTTTACAGAACGTTACGAAGACATCTTGTAATTGTAATATTAACTACATTCAAAAATAAATAAAATATATATATATATTATTAAATTTATTTATATTTATAAAATGTATTTATAAAATTAAATGATACATTATAAAATACAATATGTATTTTTTTGTGATTTTGCACGTTTCAACATATACTTATTCTCTAGAACATATTTGTAAAATTCTTAACAAGTAAATGAATAATTTATCTTAATTTGTAGTTTTGCTTTTACATGTTCTATAAAGTATCTATTACTGAAATCAGGACTCGCAAATGGCGTCTCGTTTAGGGTTCTTTAGGAATGCCTCTAAAAGAGTGGAAAATCAGGATGTCCCGCAAAATTCGGGACGGTTGGCCACCCTAATTCTAACGTCAAAACAATGTGTATGTGTGTGCGTTTTCTTGCCAAATTTGTGCGGATACGGACAAAAACGCTTTCTCTCTTCAACGCATTCTCGAATAATAATCGTTCAAGGAAGGAATGATTAGTTGATTACAAATTGGTATGTCTCATGTCCCCGTTGGGAAGGAGATTTCGTTAGCAGTAATTTACGGAAAGGTCTAAAAATAGGGCTTTCTTATTAAGATTGCATATAAAAGATCGCAGGATCGAACGTAGGTATTTCGATATACGATCCATCATGTGGCGATAGTCGCGACTTTTCAACTCGCCAGAATTGAGTTTTTAATTAATCGATTCTTATTCGATTCAAATTAAACTATTATTTTTTTTATTTTATGCATGTAAGTTATACACTATTATATTGTACTTCCTCAGAAAAGAAAATTTCGTACAATGCACAACACAGAGATTATACACACATATATGTATAATCGATACACATCGCGATGCCGCGCTGCGTTCCTCTCGAAAAGCTAATTTGATTAGCTAATTTGGATAACACGTACGCTAATATATGACAATTGAACTGCCAAAATGGCAAAAGAGAATGATTAAAACTCTCGAGGCATGACGGCTGTAACTGCGGCTGTAACGGTCCTATCTTCGATCCGTGATAAGACTTGCAATCAATGTGTACGTACAATGCTCAATGAATACTTATTAAACATTTTTTTTTCTTAAAAACACGATCAATTAGATACTTTTAGATACCTCTCAAATGTTAATCAGAGATGTACACGTAAGTAACTTCCATCTTAAGTTAATAATCTGTATATTCTTGGTGATATTTAATAGAATATGTATGTTATTGCTAATAAAAATAGCATGAGGATATTTCTCCGAAGGCTTGCTTCTCGGAAATAATTTGCTCGAATTGTTGAAATTTGTTCTCTCTCTCTCAAGCTCGACATTACAAATACAAAATCTTGGAATAGATGGCGATAGAAGGAAAAAAAAGAGAAAAAGAAAATAATCGAGCGCATCTTGACATCAATTCTCGTTACAGCTTGGGAATGACGAGTGTGACGAGTGTGATGAGATTTTGGGACAAGGACGCAAAAGGCAATTGAAGGCAACTCATTGTCAACGTCCTTCCGTTTTGTTTACTATGAGTATATTCAATATATATAGGTATTCAGTATATATTGCGTATACGATTGAGAAGGAGAGCGTGAGCGCGTGCGCTCCTATCGTGGAGAAAGACTCAATATATGTTGGCTTTCGCTCCAGACACAGACTCCAGACATGGTATATGTTCTGAATTTATCGATAAATATCTTACCCGTCGTTCCAAATTGATCGACCTGATGAGCACCAGAATTCACTCCTACACTCCCTAGACCGCCCAAATCTTGCCACATCTCCGAAAAATAATACTTTTCGGACTCACGCGCGCGCACAAAATCATCCACCTTCATTCAAGCGGCTCCATTTTCACTGATTTTCATCGAGAACGACGAGAACTCGCCCAGACTCTAGACTCACCGAGACTGACGCTGTTTAGCACCACCTAGTTTCGCTGAATGAACTAAAAACTAATGTTCGCCCGCACTACTATTGCCAGAGTGCCACTATTGCAATATAACATCCACCTAGCGACATCTCTTCCGCGAGACTCGATGGGACGGGATTCTCAAGTTGCCGTATTACCGATAAAGTTTTGGGCTGCGTATAATAATGATCATGATGGAAAGCATAGAGTATAGAGCATAGACTTTGAAAAGTGTGATTAAGGGCCACTTTCACCAAGCTTCAATTAACTCAACGGGCCTAATAAGGAGTTTCACACAATAAAAGAAATAGGGAACAGAGAACAGAAAATAAGAATTTCAACTTATCAGAAACTGTGTATTCCACAATACATGATTTCTGATAGGTTGAAATTCTTATTCTCTGTTCTCTGTTCTCTGTTCCTTTTATTGTGCGGAGCCCCTAACTTTGTAAGATTCCAACTGAAGCTGAAGTCGGAGAAAAAAATGTGAATTAAAGAGTTAAACATATTTTATTAATTATAATTAACTGTAATTTTACATACTATATTGAACACAAAAATAGGTAATTAATAAACAGCTACTAGAGAGAAACCTTGTTACATAAATTAGTATTTACAAATCTATATTTATAACTTCTTTCTTTGCATTTTTTCTCCGACATCAGCTTCAGTTGGAATCCTACAAAATTACTAAGCCTGTTAAATTAGCTTGATGAAAGCGGAGCTTGATGAAAGTGGCCCTAAAATCAGGGTATCAATCATGAAATTTTATCCTAGGATGAAAAATAAAAAGGAAAAATTTTAATCATTGAAGTTAATGGAGAAATTTTTTACTTTTCACTTTTTTTTATCCTAAGGAAAAAGTTTCATGATATCCAGGTTTCTGAATTGATATTGGTGGTACTCAGTAGATAGCGTTCAAATCGCAAAACTCTTTTCATATACGTTTAAGGCTTAAACACAATAGGCACAGGCAATAAGCACAGGGAACAGAAAATAACGAGCTGTCCAATCAGAGCTCCAATGTATAAGGTCGATATCCCAGAGCTCTGATTGGACAGTTCGTTATTCCCTGTTCCCTGTGCCTATTGCCTGTGTCTGTTATGTTTAAGTCTTTACACATAACCGAAATATAACCTAAGAATAGAAACATTATTCTTTGACGTCATGCTCTGACAGTAGTTTAGTTTCTACCGAGGCACAGTATATAGGGCAACGCAACTCTCCTGAAATAAGTAAGTTGCTCTCTTTTCCTCTCCTTTTTTCGTCTCTTTTACTCCTTTTTTTATTGCTCTTTCTTTTTCTCTCTATTTAAATAAGCATTCAATGTTCCACATAAGATACGATCAATCAACGCGATACTGCAAATGCTTTGAAGCGTTTTTTAATTCAGTCAGTTTGTAAAATTCTTTCTTCTAATTGGTCTATCAAATGCTTCAAAGCATTTGTAGCAAGACACTTTGATCACAGCCTTAAACATTTGTCTTTCAAGCATACATGGTTCAGAACATGATGGAATTATATAAGGTGAACCATTGCGCATAATGGCGGAATTCGACCAATCAAAATTATACTAATTTACAGTGTATTTATTTGCAGAACGAATCATGCGAATTTCTGCAAATGAACTAAAAAATTGATTGGTTGACAGATCTCCCCACTACTTTCAATCTACTGCGCCGAGAATGGTTTATCTTATTTTTTACATTATGATTTAGAATAGAAATTTAGAGGGAAGTATTATATGTATTGTCCATTTGGTGAAATGTTGTGTGAGAAATCTCAAGATTGATCTAATTTTTGTGAAAAAGTGATAAAGTGAAAAAGTAACATAAAAAAGTAACACAAAAAAACCGAACCAGAAAAATTTCTTTTTATTTATTGTATTTTAAATTTATTTTTTTTTGGACATATATGTATATAAATTTCTTTTATATCAGCTTTCTCATAATATTTTCATAGATATATAATTACATAATATTTCTTTATACAAATACATTTTTAAGTTAATTTAATATTTTTCCTAATTTTTCTTTATTTTTTTCTTTATTTTTCAATATATTTACAATTTATTTTTATTAATTTTCATAAAGTTTAAGTTATTTCATTGCAATATTAGATTTATTCGCGTCGCACGCTCCAATATTCCTACAATGGCTGCGTTCAGCAGAGAAAGCAGCTTTGCAACTGTTGTAAAATTCTTTAATATAATTGGTTTATACATTTAGATGATGCAATGAGGAACTAAAGGCAAGACCAATTATTAGCATTTACTCACTTCAACGAATTTGTTGGATTGCGATGCGAATAAATCTAGTTTTATGAAGAATTTTGACAGAGTAAAAAAAGGATGAAAAGAGAAAGAAGTTTAGGTGGTAACCGTAGCAATACTACTAGGAAACTTATTTCACGCATGCATATTCCATTTTGGCCAACACTAATATCAAAACTGCCGACAGAGAATTGCGCTACTGTATATACTGTATATACTGGTGGAAACTAGGCTAGTAACAGGAAGACGTAAATTGTCATTAAAATTGCATGAAGAATGGAGCATTCTTGCTGGAGAAATGGAGAACCAAACAAAACACACACACACACACACCTATACACACACACATATTTGCTGCTTTGAGGATATTTCCGCTGAATATCCAGATTTTCTTCTTTACGGACTCTAGTCCCCGTATTCATAGTCC
>Ga0157364_1001096_pt1 | contig 21990 bp, 21 predicted proteins | sample AttsexASBM2_FD_111476 | JGI IMG/M metagenome (GOLD analysis project Ga0157364, IMG submission 111476) | Fungus gardens microbial communities from leaf cutter ant in Ribeirão Preto, State of São Paulo, Brazil - Atta sexdens ASBM2 | ecosystem: Host-associated > Fungi > Mycelium > Unclassified ...
CGTTGTGCGCACCGGTCTGCCTTTCCCGCTCTGCTTTGTGTCAAGACTGAATAAGATCCTGACTCGAGGCTGTATTTGAATGTCCCATCCCGCATTAATCGTTGCTAAGTTTGGCGGAACCAGTGTTGCCGATTACGAGGCAATGAACCGTAGCGCCGATATCGTCCTGTCCCGTTCTGATGTAAAAGTGGTGGTGCTATCCGCCTCCGCAGGCGTCACAAATTTATTAGTGTCCCTGTCGGAAGTTCAGTCCGAAGAGACACGTCAGGCATTGCTACATGATCTTGGCCGTATCCAGTACGCCATCGTCGATCGTCTGCAGGCTGCAACCGTGATCCGTGCTGAAATTGCTCGGATTATCGAGAATATTGCGCAATTGTCCATCCGCGCCAGTGAATCCCCTTCTGCAGAACTGACCGATGAGATGGTCAGCCATGGCGAACTGCTGTCGACCCTGCTGTTTACCGAAATTCTTCGTGAACGTAAAGTGTCTGCACAGTGGTTTGATGTGCGCAGGGTAATGAAAACGAACAATAACTTCGGACGTGCAGAACCGGACCTGGCACAGTTGACAGACCTCTCCCGCACCCAGCTGCTGCCTCTGGTCGCTGAGTCACTGGTGATCACCCAGGGTTTTATTGGCTGTGAAGAAAACGGTCTAACCACCACCCTTGGCCGTGGCGGCAGTGATTACACCGCTGCGCTGCTGGGTGAAGCCTTACAGGCTCAACGTATTGATATTTGGACTGATGTGCCGGGGATCTACACCACCGATCCCAGAGTGGTCCCAGAAGCCGTGCGTATTGATGAAATTACCTTTGAAGAAGCGGCTGAAATGGCCACCTTCGGTGCCAAAGTCCTGCACCCGGCGACACTGTTACCGGCGGTGCGCAATGATATTCCGGTATTTGTCGGCTCCAGCAAAGCGCCAGAGGTGGGCGGCACCTTAGTGGATAACCAGACCTGCCATCAGCCACTGTTCCGTGCCGTAACGCTGCGCCGCCGCCAGACCTTATTGACTTTACACAGCCTGAATATGCTGCATGCACGTGGTTTTTTGGCTGAGGTCTTCGCCATCTTGGCTCGCCATAATATCTCGGTCGATCTGATCACCACGTCTGAAGTGAGTATTGCCCTGACCCTGGATACTACCGGGTCGACCTCAGCCAAAGGTAGCCTGCTAACTCAAGGACTGCTAACCGAGCTCTCCTCTCTGTGCCGAGTGGAAGTCGAAGAAGGTTTGTCTCTGGTGGCGCTGATCGGCAACCGTTTGGAAGAAGCCCGTGGGGTCGGGAAGGAAGTATTTGGTGTGCTCAATCCGTTTAACCTGCGGATGATCTGTTATGGTGCCAGCAGCCATAACCTCTGCTTCCTGATGCCGGAATCAGAAGCGGAAGACGCTGTGCGCTGTTTGCACCGACATCTTTTCCGTTAATCTCAGCAAACAGGCCGCAGGATATCCTGCGGCCTGTACTACTGCGAAAGCAGATCCCCTAGCCTTTCTTTGTTCTTCCTGATCATTCTCTGCCGTTGACGGCTTTTCCCTTCCAAATACCGTGAACTTAACCTACTACCCTGTTTCATCCAGATCGAAATGTTATGATAAATTTTTACCTGTTATCGCTGACAGGTTTTAAGGTTCTGTGGCAACACTGCTGTAACGACACACTATGAAAATGATAAGGATCACCGGCTATGCTCGCCAAAATCACCCGCTTATTTCCACTGTGGGCCGTACTGCTCTCCGCGGTGGCCTGTTACTCTCCGGGCCTGTTTCTGCCCATTGGCCCTTGGGTCAGCGAACTACTGATGCTGATAATGTTTGCTATGGGTGTGACCCTGAGCATTGATGATTTCAAACGCGTCTTTACCCGTCCCGGACCGGTGGTTGCCGGCACCTTTTTACACTATTTTGTGATGCCGCTGGCGGCCTGGGCACTGGCAAAACTGTTCCATATGCCCCCTGACCTGGCCGCAGGGATGATCCTGGTGGGCAGTGTCGCCAGCGGTACCGCCTCCAATGTGATGATCTATCTGGCGAAGGGCGATGTCGCCTTGTCGGTGACAATTTCCTCGGTCTCGGCGCTGGTAGGCGTGATCGCTACCCCGCTGCTGACACGTCTGTATGTAGACACCCATATTCAGGTCGATATTACCGGCATGCTATGGAGCATTATCAAGATCGTTTTGATCCCCATTACCATTGGCCTCATTGTCCATCACAGCATGACCTCTGTCGTCAAAAAAGCAGAACCTTGGCTGCCGGCCTTTTCGATGATCTGTATTCTGCTGATCATCAGCGCAGTGGTGGCAGGCAGTCGTGGTTTTATCAGCTCGGTGGGCCCGATTGTGATCGTCGCCGTGATGCTGCACAACGCCATCGGTTTGCTCGGGGGCTATTGGGGAGGGAAACTGTTTGGCTTTGATGAGTCAACCTGCCGCACCCTGGCGCTGGAAGTGGGCATGCAAAATTCCGGTCTGGCAGCAACCTTAGGTAAGCTCTATTTTACTCCCGTGGCAGCACTACCCGGTGCGCTATTCTCAGTGTGGCATAACTTCTCTGGATCCCTACTCTCCGGTTATTGGTCAGGAAAGCCAGTGCGCCGTAAGTAACACCCCAGATGCCGGTACTACCGGCATCTGTCACTTACTCGCGATCTTCATCTTCTTCCGGCTGCTCCAGAACACTGTAGGCCACTGCACAAAACAGCGAGTTGAGCCGTTTCATATCGGCCAATAAGCCGAGATGCAGAGAACTGGTTTCCATGCTCTGCACATTTTGTTGATGCAGTCGATTAACGTGGGCCAGAGAATAACGCTGATTTAGGATGCGAAAGCGATGTTTAGCACGTCTTAACCGCTTCGCCGTGGTGGCATCACGGGAGATAAACACCGACAGACTAAGGTGCAGGTTTTTCAGTAACTGCTCCTGCATCGAGGCTAACTCTTCTATCCCTTGTGGCGAGAACGTCCGGTGCTCAGAATGCGACTTACCGGTAATCTCCGCTGACATCCGTTCAATAATGTCACCAGCCTGTTCCAGATTAAGAGCCAGATCAATAATTTCTGCCCAGCGCCGTGACTCTTCCGCCGGCAAGTCTTCCTTCGGCATCTGCGCCAAATACAGTTTAATCGCCGTATAAAGCACATCCACATCATCATCCAACCGGCGGACCGTGCGCTCTTCTCGAACTTCGCCGTCTAGCACTTTTTTCAGTGACAGCAACATCTGTTCAACCACATCCCCGATACGCAGCGTCTCGCGGGCAGCATTTACCAGTGCCAAGGCCGGAGTATCCAGCGCACTGTGATCCAAGTGTTTGGGTTTCAGTTGCTGTTCATTTTCGACATCATCGGCTATTAATCGGCGGCAGATACGCGCCATCAGCTCGCTAAAGGGCACCAGCGCCACACAGCGGATCAGGTTATAGAACACATGGAAGGAGATCACCATATCCGCGGCACTCATTGGTACACGGCTCAACCACTGTGCCAGCAGGTTGACCATGGGCAGAATTATCACACAGCCGATCAGTTTAAACAGCAGACTGCCGAGGGCTACTCGCTTACCCGCAGCATTAGAGGCGCTGTTATTAATCATCGCCAGCAGGCCACTGCCGAAGTTGGCTCCGATCACTAAACAGAGCGCTACCTTAAAAGAGATAACATCTGTTGCCGTTAGAGTAGCGGTGATCAGTACCGCTGCCAGGCTTGAATAGCTGACAATAGCGAATACCGCCCCCACCAGCGCATCCAGTAGAATATCGCCGGTCAGAGAGGAAAACAGCACCTGTACTCCGGCCGCATGAGTAATTGGCCGTGATGCTTCGACAATAAGCTGTAATGCCAGCAGTATCAGTCCCAAACCGATACTGGTCCGGCCTATCTGTCCTAGGCGGGTCTGCTTACGGCTGAGGAAAAAAATCACTCCGATAAAGATAAATAGCGGTGACAACCACGAGAGGTCATAAGTCAGGATCCTGGCCATAATTGCGGTACCAACATCCGCTCCCAAGACCACCACCAGCGCTGGTGTCAGTTCCATCAGTTTCTGGGAAACGAAAGAGGTCACCAGCAAGGTAGTGGCATTACTGCTCTGTACCAATGCGGTCACCCCAATACCCGCCAGAAACGCCAGTGGCTTACGCTGTACGCTACGGCTGATCACCCGCCGCAAATCCGCGCCGTAGACGCGCATGATGCCGGTGCGGACAATATGGGTTCCCCAGACCAGTAGCGCCACCGCAGAAAGTAAATTTAAAAGTGTTAACATGTTAAGGCTGCTCCTTCTGCGGCACCTTTACCGCCGTACGGTCGGATAAGGTGTCCTGCTCCTTTAAATGATAAACCGTTTGACCAAAATCACTGCAGTCAGGCTACCACATTATCGTTCCTTAACATTCATCTGCGCTCAGTAAATCCTTACGGTTAGGCAACTTGCCGTAATGCGGCACCCTCGATCTGTACATCCAACACATGGCCGACTGGATAGAAGTCACTGTCGTTTTTATTAAGAATATCCACCGACAGCTCAATCCCGCGGCACTCAATACGATAACGGATCACATTCCCCAGCAAGCTACTACTGAGGATCCGTGAAGGGATACCCTGACCGCTGGCACAGAATGCCAGTGTCTCCGGGCGGACAGCCACATGGGAGGAAAATGTCTGTCCCGTCAGGGTGCTGGCCTGTGCGGCAGTCAGTAAATTGTAGTTACCAATAAAGCCCGCCGCAAACAGGTCAGCCGGCCGGGTGTATAGCTCTTCCGCGCCACCATTCTGTACGATTTTACCTTTATTCATCAGTACAATACGGTCTGACATGGTCAAGGCTTCTTCCTGATCATGGGTCACAAAGATCGTGGTCAGTTTCAATTCTTGCTGGATCAGACGGATCTGGTCACGGAGATGGCGGCGGATACGGGCATCCAGGGCAGACAACGGCTCATCCAGCAGCAACAGTCGTGGCCGGGTAACAAGAGAACGGGCTAACGCCACTCGCTGACACTGACCACCGGATAACTGATGCGGGTAGCGACCCGCAAATTCATTCAGCTCGACCATGGCGAGCGCCTCATCCACCCGGCGACGGATTTCAGACGCGGCCAATTTCTGCATTTTCAGACCAAAGGCAACATTCTTTTCCACGGTCATATTGGGGAACAGAGCATAGCTCTGGAAGACCATGCCGATGCCGCGCTGCTGCACCGAGAGATCCACGATATCCTCGTTAGCCAGCCAGATTTCCCCGTTATCCACCGGCGTCAGGCCCGCCAAACACCGCAGCAGCGTTGACTTGCCGCAGCCACTCGGGCCGAGTAAGGTGACAAATTCTCCGTCTGCCGCCGTAAAGTTGATGTCCTCAAAAATCGTGGTGCTGCCGTAACTTTTATTTAGATTTTTAACGTTAAGCGTTGCCATAAGGGCCTCATTTACGGTTAAGCAGATTGGCCAGCGCGGTGACCAGTAAAATAACAGTGAAATAGGAGATCACCAGGGCGCTAGTGAAATGCCCGCTGCCATTACGCATATTGTAGAGATAGACCTGCAGCGTCTCATAGCTGTTGCCGACCAGCAGGTTAGCGAATACAAACTCACCTATCAGGAAAGAGAACGACAGCAACACCGCCACCAGTACCCCTTTGCGTAGGTTTGGTAGCACTACCCACAGTGCCGCTTTACAGGTTCCGGCACCCAGCAGATGGGCTGCATCCATCAATTCCCTAAGGTTGACGGCCTGAATATTGTTTGCGATAGCTCGGTACATAAACGGCAGTGCAATCGTGAAGTAACAGCCGATCAGGATCCAAGGAGAGCCAGTTAGCATCAACGGCTCTGACGAATAGAGTTGTAACAGGCCGACAGAGGAAACCACCGGTGGGACCGCAAACGGCATCAGGATCAACACGCCCATAAGGTTGTCTAACTTCGGATAATAGTAAGCAATTACAAACATTGCTGGCAGTACCAACAGTAGCGAGAACAGCAGAGCACCGAAACAGATAATCAGTGAGTGCGCCAACGCTCCGAGAAACCGAGGATCCTGCCACAGCTCGATAAACCACGACAGCGTAAAGCCCTGCGGTAAGATGGTATCGCTCCAATCACGGCACAGGGCATAGATCAGTGTCGCAGCCAGGGGTAACGCTAAGATAATCAAGAAAATGAAGATAACGATCCGGTGATAAAGTTTTTCAGCCTGAGACATAGTGACTCCCTTCAAGTACGTCTGGCGTTAAGGTAGCTGCGGCGCACCAGATACTGTTGAACCACGGTGATCACGGTCAGCAACAGGACCAGTAAAACCGCTAATGCACTGCCCATATAGGGGTCGAGAGAGATATCCCCGGAGACCAGCGCCGCGATGCGTACCGGCACCACATTGAAGTTACCACTGGTTAATGCATAAATCGTGGCATAAGCCCCCAGCGCATTGGCCAGCAAGATCACAAAGGTGCCGAGCAGCGCTGGGCTGAGTACCGGTAACGCAATTAAACGCCAATAGCTGAAACGACCGGCCCCCAGTAAAGCAGCCGATTCCTGCCACTCTGTTTTCAGACCATCGAAGGCTGGCAACAGTAACATCACCCCGAGAGGGATTTGGAACCAGGTGTAAACCACAATCATGCCATCACTGGAAAACAGGCGGAAATCACCGGCCAGGCCATAATGGCGGAGGATCAGCGTCAGACAACCGTTCAGTCCCAGTAAGATAATAAAGGCAAAAGCCAGCGGAACACCGGCAAAATTACTGGTCATGTTAGTAAAAGCTAACATAAAGCGATGGAGACGGCTCTCCCCCAACTGACTTAGGGAGTAACCCGCCACCAGCGAGATCAGTAAGCCCCATAGGCTCGACCAAATTGCGATATCCAGCGAAAAGCGGATCGCCTGCAAATAGAAAGGGGATGTCAGAATATCGTGATAATTATCCAGCCCCCAACGGCTGTTCACATCGCTCCAGAAACTGTTACCGGCGACCCAAACCAGCGGGGCCACCTGAAACGCTAAATAAAAGAGGCTGAACGGCAGCAGCCAAATTAATGCTAGCTTTTTTCCACTCATCCTTTTCCTCCGGAACTGGCAGCCAGCAGTTCTCGGCATACCGGCTTATCATGGGGCACGCCGAGTACATCGCACAGGGTACCGCACAGTTCGGTCTGCCGTGGGGTAGCCTGCGGATCCCGCGAAAAGCCCTCTCCGAACACAAACAGTGGCACACGGGTTTCTTCCGGTAAGGTGCCGCCGTGAGAGCGATCATCATTCATACCGTGGTCGGCGGTGACCACGACCTGATAGCCCGCTTTCAGCCATTCCGGCATCCAGTGAGACAGCAAGCCGTCGGCAATACGGGCCCGGTTACGATATTGTGAGGAACCGAGACCGAACTTATGACCGGCGTCATCGATATTCATCGGATGGATCAGTAAAAAGTCCGGGTCATACTGACAGCGCAGACTTTCTGCATCTTCAAACAGATGCGAATCGGGATACCCATCATCCGAATAAAAGTGACCGTATTGAATCGGTAAATCGACCGCCAACTGGTGGCGGTCACGGACCGCTTCAAACGGACTGCGGTTATAAAGCTCACTCACCCAGTGGTAGGCTGCGGCGGCAGTGACCTTTCCGGCGGCCCGCGCATAGTGGAAAATACTCTGCTGATGACTAAGGCGGCTGACACCATTATGCACAATGCCACTCACTACCGGCGGTATACCGGTCAGAATACATTCATATAAGGGTCTCGACAGTGACGGGAGTTCACAGGTTAGTGAGTAATAACTTCCTTTGCCCTGTGCACACTCAGCATGCAGGTAACCCATCGCATGCTCCGCCACCACATCGCTCAGTCCATCCAGTACCACCAGGATTGTTTTCATTGTCTGTCTCCGGAATTAATCACTACTGCTGCATATTGATCATCACGTACTGCTGCCACAGGGAAGGCAACATTTTGGACGACTTGTCCCAAGCAGCTTGATCTTTGATCGGACGAGCATTTTTATACTCAGAAGCCGGTAACAGTTTTGCCTGCACATCCGGCGGTAAGGTGATGTACTGGGCTCGGATAGGACGGGCATAGCCACGCGCTAGGTTAGTCTGACCGGCATCAGAGAAAATGAACTCGCGGGCCAGTTTGGCGGCCTCTGGATGTTTCGCGTATTTGTTGATAATGGTGGTATAACCCGAGGTCACGGAACCATCGGAGGGGATCACCACTTCATAGCGGTTTTTGTCGATCTGGTCACGGTAGTTCAAGCCGTTGAAATCCCACACCACAGCGACCTGAATTTCCCCTTTCTCGATATTAGCAATCACAGGATCGGTTAAGCCAAGACGCCCTTGCTTCGCCAAGTCACCGAAGAACGTCAGTGCCGGTTTCAAGTTCTTTTCATCGCCACCCAGGGCATAGTTCGCTGCTAACACACCGTTTGCTGCCTGAGCAGCCACGCCGACATCACCGATAGTGACTACATACTTACCTTTTTTCAGATCCGCCCAGCTATGGGGCACATCTTTGACCTGCTTTTTGTCCACCAAGAACGCAATGGTCCCGGTATAGGCCAGCATCCAGTGACCGCCTTGGTCCTTCGCCCAATCTGGGACCTGATCCCAATGCGTCGGCTTGTAAGCCATCGCCAATCCACGATCTACCGCAATCGGACCGAAAGCCGCACCCACATCACCGATATCGGCGGTAGCATTCTGTTTTTCGGCAGCAAACTTCGCTAACTCCTGTGCAGAAGACATATCGGTATCGCTATGTTTAATCCCATATTGGGTAGTGATGTCATTCCAGGTGTCTTTCCAGTCAGCCCAGCTATCAGGCATACCGACACTGTTGATTTGTCCTTCACTGCGCGCTGCTTTTTCGAGTGCGGCGAGGTCAGAGTCGGCAGCATGGGCCGCCGGAAGAGCAAGAAAAATCGCTACTGATAACAACGTTACGATACTAGTTTTCATGTCAGACTCCTGCGGGTGAGTGATTATGCGCTGGTCTAGTCCAGCAAAAACCACGCCAATATAGTGAAAGCCTATGAAAATTTTATGACAGCGTTGTGATATAGGGGGTTTTACACTACTCTGCGGAAAAACTCGGCCCGGGCGGCAGACTGTGTATCCTTCTGCCTGAGGCCGGCAATGTCTCCGCTAAGTGCAAAGTTGCACCAACACAGGGCTGACACGTGACATCGTCAACGACTAAAACAGTGGATACCATTGCAGAATCACTTTTTAAGCGATTAAAAGAAAAGGAATTTATTAATGGAAGATTGCCTTCAGAGCGTCAACTCAGCGAGGAGTATGCGACTACCCGTATTACCTTACGCGAAGCGCTAGCACTGCTGGAGGCACGTGGAGAGATCTACCGAGAAATCCGCCGCGGTTGGTTTATCGCCCCACCACGACTGGTCTATAACCCATTGTTACGCAGCCATTTTCACGAGATGGCCGCCCGCCAAGGCCGCCAGGCCGAAACCCAGGTACTGAGTGCCGGTGAGCTGCCGGCCACCCCGTTGCTGGCGAAACAGTTGCAGGTCTCGCTGGGAGAAACCTTATTTTGTATCCGCCGACTACGACGCATTGATGGCCGTGCGGTGCTATATGTTGAGCACTACTTGAATCCCGCGTATTTCCCAGACCTGCTACAGGAAGACTTAACCCTCTCCCTGACGGACCTCTATCAGCAGTTGTATAATATCCGTTATGGCGGTGTCCGCTTTACCGTCCTACCCGGCCCGCTGCCCCCAAATTCCGCACCGGCCCTGAATGTCGCCTCCGGCAGTCCGGGGATCTGCATCACGCGGATTAACCGTGATCAGCATCAGCAGATCATTGATTGTGACCATGAATACTGGCGCTACGATGCGCTCTGTATTGATGTAGATATCTGATACAACTGCCATTAACGGCGAAGATATAAGCGCCGTGGATGGCCGATATTACCGTACAGTAATTCGACTTGCAGATACCCAGTTCGAACACAATATTCCAAGTAGCGGCGTACCGTAGTTTTACTTAGGCCGCTTTCGGTCATCACCTCATCGACACTGCGATGGCCACTGTGCGCCGCAAACAGCTGTTTGATCCGCGTCAGTGTGGCCGCATCAATACCCTTATCGATCCGTTGCTGTCGAGAATTTTTAGACTGTAACTGATACAACAAGTCGACATTCTGCTGGTCGACCACTTTCCATTCTCGCTGCTGCTCACTGAAACAGATAAAATTCTGCAGTGACTGGCGTAAGCGCTTCAGGGATACGGGTTTAAGAATATAATCAAAGGCACCACTACGGATCGCTTGGCTACAGGTATGCATGTCACTGGCGGCAGTAATAAAAATGACTGAACAACGGACGCGGTTAAAGTCCGGGGAACTGATAAGGGTAATGCCCTGTCCGTCAGGCAGGTAATTATCCAGTAAAATCAGTTGTGGATGATGCTGCTCAGCCAGCGCTTTGGCCTCTGCCAGAGTAGTGGCAACACCCACCACCTGCAGGCCGACAAACTGCGACACCAACTCGGCATGCAGATCCGCCATCGAGCCCTCATCTTCAACAATCAGCACATCCATTTTGGTATCAGTCTTCATAACGGCAGTCGGCATGGGTTGCAGGGAAAACAATAGGGGTATCGCCTTGTGGAATAAACACTGAGAAGATGCTGCCAGCAGGCGGATTGGCAGAAATCTCAATATAACCCCCAGCTTGGGTCACGATATTGTGCACCAGACAGAGCCCGAGACCATGGTCCGCCGATCCTTTTGAGGTCACGCCGGGATCAAAAATACAGCGCGCAATATCAGGTGGGATCCCGCCACCCTGATCCGCCACTTCGATGATCAGATCTTGGGGAGTCCCTAGGATCAACACCTCAACCGGACGACGTGGCCAAGAACGTTGGCTTGTCGCTTCAATGGCATTATCAAGCAGATTACCGATCACTGAGATCAGCCCCCCTTCAGTAATTCCCTGTAACGGTTGCTGTAACTCGCTGTCGGGGTCAAAAATAAGCTCCACTCCCTTTTCTCTGGCATGTGATACTTTCCCCAACAATAGTCCACACAACACCGGTGAATGAAAATGTGCTGAAATAAAATCAAGAACAGTTTGGGCCTGTTCAGATTGTAGCTGAATATAAGCAATCGCCTCCTGATAACGTGCTGACTGTAATAATCCTGAAATAACCGCTGTCTGGTTTAATTGCTCATGATGCATAATACGTAAATTTTCCAAATACCCTTTTACCTGACTTAGACGGGCGGTCAGGCTGTCTATTTCCTGACGATCCCGAAACGTAATTACCCATCCCTGTAACCTATTTTCGAACCGTATTCTTACCCGACTGGCCAATACTGTCAGTTGATTAAAATGACAGAGTTCATCATGAGTATCCTTATACCACATCACAGAAGGGTCAAAAAAACGAACCGGTGTTATCAACTGCCCGATCGGTCTGCCGAGCAGAGTTTCTACCGGTCCATCCATCCCCAGCAATAATTGTGCAGCTTTATTCACCAACGTAATATTCTGCTGTGCATCGATGGCAATCACCCCTTCATAAATCGACTCCAAAAATGCTTTTTGTTGACGGACCAACAGACCGATTTCCCGAGGTTCCAGAGAGAAAATTTGCTTTTTAATATGGCGCGTAAAAAACCACGAGAATATAAAAAGAAGCCCTAATAAAGAGGAAAACACCATCAATGACGTTAAAATTTTACGTAATGTCAGCGTATCCAGTTCACGTTTCAGATAGCCGACCGAAACAATACCGATAACTTGACCGCTGGCATCAAACAGCGGAGCTTTACTACGCAGCGAGACTCCTAGTCCACCCCGGCGGAGAGTAGTCACCGTTTTTCCCTGTAGCACAGCGTGATTATCCCCCCCCACCAGCGGTGTTTCAACACGTTCTTCTGAAACGGAATGATATAAGTGGTTTACTTTATTATCGCCGATAACAATAAAGCTCGCATCACTGAGTGGGATAACCTCTGCCATAAACTGTTTAATTTTTTGAATGTTGTTTTCAGCTACTGCAGATCGCAGCCCTGGCATCGCAGAAATGAATGTCGCCTGTACCCGGGCCCGCGCTCCCATCTCCTGATAGATGCGCTGCTCTTCCTCCAGAGAGGAATAGAGAATAAACAGGATAAAAATTAATGAAAATAGAATTATCAGAGAGATAAACAGCTTTATCTGAAAAGAAATTCTCATGTAATACCTATTATTAAGAGAGCTTCTACTTACTCATAATAGCAGTATTCTATTTATTCTATTTTTGTTTCATAGGGAATTGTGATCGCTTGCACAGCTTAGCCTAATGATCATCAATATTCCCTGACAAAACTGGTCCTCTATCGTATAAAAAACAAAACAAAAAATACACAAACTGATAACCATTCGCTTGCCATAGCCATTACCTTCCGAATTAACACCATAAAAACCTTAATAGCCATACAAATCATAAACACCATTAAATTTACTTACTGAATTAAATACAGGTCACAATAATTATCATTTTCTTTCTGCACACTTCTTTAAAAATAAGGAGATCTTTGATGACAACTGAAATCCCTACGGTAATGCGTACCGACAAAAAGTCGTTAAAAGAAAAATGGTGGCAGATCCTCGACACTTGGAAAATTGGCGTGATCCCACTTCCACTGTTCGTGCTCTGTGGAGGCCTTATCGCTATCGAGTGCCTGAATGGCCAGCTTTCCAGCGACATTGTAGTGATGATCGCCACACTGGCTTTTTTCGGCTTTGCCTGCGGTGAATTCGGAAAGCGTCTACCGGTGATCGGTAAGCTCGGCGCTGCTGCCATCTGCGCGACCTTTATTCCTTCCGCCATGGTTTATTATGGGTTGTTACCGGATGTGGTCGTCGAGTCGACAACCAAATTCTACAAATCGACCAACATCCTCTACTTGTACATCTGTTGCATTATCGTCGGCAGCATTATGAGTATGAACCGCACCACCCTTATCCAGGGATTCCTGCGGATCTTCTTCCCGATGCTATGCGGTGAAATCGTCGGTATGCTGGTCGGCATGGGCGTCGGGCTGGCCCTCGGCTTGGAACCTTTCCAAATTTTCTTCTTCATCATTCTGCCGATCATGGCTGGCGGTGTTGGCGAAGGGGCAATCCCTCTGTCAATCGGCTATGCCGCGCTACTGAATATGGACCAGGGGGTTGCCCTCGGTAAAGTATTACCGATGGTGATGCTCGGCAGCCTGACTGCTATCGTTATTTCCGGTTGCTTAAACCAGTTAGGGAAACGCTATCCGCATCTTACCGGAGAAGGACAGCTGATGCCTGCTGGGGAAGAAACCACCGCCGACACCCCTGATAACGCTCAAGCCGCACCGCTAACCTCAGACGTCACCACTTTTGCCTCCGGCGTATTATTAGCGGTACTGCTGTATATGGTGGGTATGCTCGGCAATAAATTAATCGGGCTACCTGCACCGGTAGGAATGCTATTTGTCGCAGTATTTATCAAGTTGCTCCACGGTGTTTCCCCACGAATGCTGGCCGGCTCTCAGGTAGTGTATAAGTTTTTCCAAACCTCAGTGACCTATCCGATCCTATTCGCGGTCGGGGTTGCCATCACCCCGTGGCAAGAACTGGTCAATGCCTTCACCCTCAGTAACCTGCTAATCATTATCAGTACCGTTGTTTCTCTGGTGGCGACTGGCTTCTTAGTCGGCAAAAAGCTCGGAATGTACCCGATTGATGTCGCCATTATTTCTTGCTGCCAGAGCGGCCAAGGTGGCACTGGTGACGTCGCTATTCTGACCGCCGGTAATCGTATGGTGCTGATGCCTTTCGCACAGATCGCTACTCGTATCGGCGGTGCCATCAACGTATCTGTCTCGCTACTAATTTTAGGTAGCTTCCTGGTTTAATCGCGCTTTACAGGAATTCTAATGAAAATTGCCAGTTATACCTTACAGCATCAACGTAGTTACGGCATTGTTACCCAAGAGGGGATTATTGACCTAGGCTCCCGGCTAGGAGAACGCTATCCGGATCTGAAATCACTACTTCGTGCTGGGCAACTCAGCTTGGCTAAAGACTACAGTACCTGTAGTCCGGATTTTTCCCCGCAGCAGGTATGTTATCTGCCGGTGATAGAATCGCCAGATAAAATCCTATGTGTCGGCATGAACTATGCCGATAAAAGGCGGGAGTTTGAGCAGACAGACCCAGCACCGACCTTATTTATTCGTTTTCCTGACTCACAAACCGGCCATCAACGTAACCTGTTGAAACCTTGTGAATCTGTAGAATTCGATTACGAGGGGGAGCTGGCGGTCATTATCGGTCTGGAAGGCAGTCACATCCCACGTGAGCAGGCACTTCAGCATATTGCCGGTTATAGCTGTTATATGGATGGCTCGGCGAGGGACTGGCAACACAGCTGGTTTACCGCTGGAAAAAACTGGCGGCGCAGCGGCGGATTTGGTCCTTGGCTCACCACCCGCGATGAAGTTAGCGATCCCCACCAACTGATGTTACGTACTTGGCTTAATGGTGAGCTGGTGCAGCAAGATAGCACCGCTAACATGGTCCATAAAATCCCTGAACTGATCGAATATATCAGCACCTTCACTCATTTGAGTGCCGGTGATGTCATTATCACCGGTTCCCCCGGGGGGGTCGGCAAAAAACGTCATCCGCCACTATTTCTGCAGGCCGGAGATTGTATCGAAGTAGGGATCGAGCAGGTCGGCCATCTGACCAACAGGATCGCCGATGAACAACCGCCAAGACCTGAATCTATTACTGCAGGGAGCCGGTAGCGCAATATGCCGACCTCACTCTCCCTCGATTTTAGGATCAGCGATGCTACCAGTACTTCTCGGGACCGAGTAGCCTGCGAACAGCTGCTCAACCGCTGTGATCTACAGCCGGAATCGGATATTCAGTACTTTATCCAAGCTTGGGACGGACCACATTTAGCGGGCTGTGCCGGACTGGCTGGCAATATGGTGAAATGTGTCGCTACTGAATCTGCTTGGCGGGGCTGCAACCTCACCGGCCGTCTCTTATCGGAAGTGGAAAGTATTGCTAACCGGTTAGGCACTCCCCATCTTTTTCTCGCCACCCACCAGAAAAATACCGATATTTTTCGTCATTGTGGCTTCTGGCCGGTGGCGAAAGACACGCGGCATACGGTACTGATGGAGAACGTCCCCGGAGGTCTACGCCGCTATTGCCAGCGGCTGACACGCTTACGCCAGCCAGGAAATACCATCGCCGCTATCGTGATGAATGCGAATCCTTTTACACTCGGCCATCAGTTTTTGGCACAACGTGCCGCTGAGCAGAGCGACTGGCTACACCTCTTTTTGGTGCGTGAAGATGCCTCTTTTTTCCCTTACGCCGACCGGCTCGAAATGGTCAAAAAGGGGGTCGCCCATCTGCCTAATGTTACGGTGCATGAGGGATCCAGCTATATGATCTCCCGTGCCACCTTCCCGAGCTATTTCCTGAAAGAAACGCCGCAGGTGGATCACGCTTGGAGTGATATTGATCTGACGATCTTTCGTGATCATATTACACCAGCCCTGGGGATCACCCACCGCTATATTGGATCAGAACCTTTTTGTGGCACTACCCGCCGTTATAACCAGAACATGCATCTCGCGTTTCAGGGAAAGATCTCGGTGATTGAAACTGAGCGCCTTGCCCTTGACAGCGGCCCAGCTATCTCGGCGTCTGAAGTTCGACGCCTGCTCATTGAAGAAAAGTCAGCGCTATTGCGCCACAAAGTACCGGCCACCAGCTGGCACTGGCTGAAAACCCATTACCTGACACCACCGTGAGAACATTTATGAAAATTATCAAAGAGGCATTGGCGGGTACCCTCGAGTCCGGAGATGCAAAAGTCAAAGTTATTCCTGCCGAAGGCGGGCCGGAAATTATCATCAGCAGCGATGTGATTAAGCAGTTCGGTTCGCAGATCCGTAAAGTTGCCGACACGACCCTACACCAATTGGGCGTCAATAATGGACTGATCATCATTGAAGATAAAGGCGCACTCGACTGTGTACTGCGGGCCAGGATCCAGTGCGCGGTGCTGCGCGCTTCAGCAGACGCGTTATCAGAATGGGAAGCCTTATCATGAAAAAACTCCGCCGTAGTATGCTGTTTCTGCCGGGCACCAGTGCTGCCATGTTATCTACAGCCTTTATCCATCGCCCAGATTCGGTCATGTTTGACCTCGAAGATGCTGTCTCTCTTCATGAAAAAGATGCAGGTCGACTGCTGGTCTTTCATGCACTGCAGCACCCGATGTACCAAGATATTGAAACGGTAGTCCGTATTAATGGCTTGAACACCCCCTTTGGTGTGGATGACCTCAATGCCGCGGTACGTGGCGGGGCTGATGTGATTCGCTTACCAAAGACCGACTCACCCCAGGATGTTCATCAGTTAGAAGAACAGTTGGAGAACATTGAGCAAGCCTGTGGCCGACCGGTAGGATCGACCCGCTTGATGGCTGCCATTGAATCGGCCAGCGGAGTCATCAATGCCGTGGCCATAGCCCGCAGTTCCCCACGCTTGATCGGTATCGCCCTCGCCGCGTTCGATTATGTGATGGATATGCAAACCTCCCGTGGCGATGGCAGTGAGCTGTTTTATGCCCGATGTACCGTGCTGCATGCGGCAAGGGCGGCCGGCATCGATGCCTTTGATGTTGTCTGGCCCGATCTCAATGATGAGCAGGGCTTCCTGCAAGAAGTCGATGTGATCCGCAGGATGGGTTTTAACGGAAAATCCCTAATTAATCCGCGTCAAATAGCCCTGCTACACAATGCATACGCCCCGACCGCTGAAGACGTCCTCTATGCACAACAGGTGATCGGAGCTGCCAGCGATGGAGAAAAAAAAGGATTGGGGGTGATCTCGCTGAACGGAAAAATGATCGATGCCCCGATTATTCAACATGCTCAGACGGTGCTGGAACGTGCCGCTGCCTCCGGATTACACCAATAAGGAGAGGATTATGAAAGATATTGAGCTGTTTTCTGAACAGGGTTATCTGCCGCCATTTTCTGGAGCCCATGCCGCTACACCTTGGCTAAAAGATCGTCATGAAAAACGTCGCCGTAAACTGTGCCATTCTCTGGAGGAAGCCATCCGTCGCAGCGGCCTTAAGGATGGGATGACGATTTCATTTCACCACGCATTCCGTGAAGGGGATACCGTCATTAATCAAGTAGTCGGCACTTTGGCAGAGCTCGGCTTTAAAAACCTGACCCTGGCGTCCAGTTCACTAATGAGCTGCAACAGCCCACTGATCGATCATATTCGCCAAGGCGTGATCACCCGGATCTACACTTCCGGAATGCGCGGTAAGCTGGCTGAAGCGATCTCTGACGGATTAATGGTAGAGCCGGTCCATATCCATTCCCACGGTGGGCGGGTGAGAATGATCCAACAAGGAGAGATCACTATTGATGTGGCTTTCCTTGCGGTCACTGGCTGTGATGAATTTGGCAATGCCAGTGGCACCGCGGGTAACTCTGCCTGCGGTGCGCTGGGCTATGCAATGACCGATGCCCACTATGCACACCAGGTAGTGTTACTGACCGAACAGATCCTACCCTACCCTTATTTGCCCGCCAGCCTTCGACAAGACCAAGTGGACTATATTGTCCCTACCGGCAGTGTCGGCGATGCGACCCAAATCAGCACCGGTGCCACCCGTATCACTAACAATCCCCGTGAATTACTGATTGCCCGCACTGCCGCTGACGTGATTGAGCATTCCGGCTATTTTGTTCCAGGCTTTTCTCTACAGACCGGCTCTGGTGCCGCTGCGACCGCCTGTACCCGTTTTCTCGGTGAAAAAATGGCCCGCCACCAGATCACTGCCCGTTTTGCATTAGGAGGTATCACCGCAGGGCTGGTCGAACTACACGAACAGGGACTGATTGATATCCTGCTGGATACCCAGAGTTTTGACGGACAAGCGGCCGCCTCCTTAGCCCGCAATCCGCGCCATATCGAAATTTCGACCAATGTCTATGCCAACCCGGCCGGTAAAGGAGCCAGTTGTGATCAGCTAGATGTGGTGATCCTCAGCGCACTGGAAATCGATCTGCAGTTTAACGTCAACGTCATTACCGGTTCGGACGGTGTCATGCGCGGCGCGTCAGGTGGACACTGTGATGTCGCCGCTGCCGCCGACCTGACTATCGTCGTGGCTCCCCTGATCCGCAGCCGTATTCCGACCGTGGTCAAACAGGTAACCACCCGTGTCACGCCGGGAGAAAGCATTGATGTGCTTGTGACAGATCAAGGTATTGCCGTCAATCCAGCACGTCCCGAACTGTACCAGCGTCTGACAGAGGCCGGTATCAAGGTAATGACCATTGAGGATCTCTGGCAACGTACCCGTCTGATCTGCGGCGATCCGCAACCGATAGCCTTCAGCGAGAAGATCGTCGGTATCATTCACTACCGTGACGGATCCGTGATTGATGTGGTCCGCCAGATCGCCTCCGAGGATTAAGCAATGATCGATAATGGCCATGCGGAACTGTCAGCCCGTTTACAGGCACAGCTTACCGCAAAAGAACAGCGAGCAGCCCGTCAGCAGGAATGGCTGCAGCGTTATCAGCAGCCTATAATTTCACTGACGCTAGTCACGCCTGGTCCTATTAAAAATCATGCTCGTTATCAAAATGTGATAGGCGTTGCGCTGCGTATGGCGGATCACTGGCTACGGGAAAACCGCTGGCTAGTGATTGATCGTGTTGTCCGTTTTGCAGCGACCGGTCCTGAAGCTTTATGGTGCGTTGCTCATCCGGCAGTGGAGATCAAAGCACAGCTAGCCACTATCGAACAGACCCACCCACTGGGACGGTTATGGGACTTTGATGTGATTTGTCCGCAGGCCGGGCCTGTTGGCCGCCAGTCTCTAAATCAACATGGCCGCCGCTGTCTGGTCTGTGATCAGCCAGCATTAGTGTGCATCCGCTCACGCCAACATTCGGCGACTGAGCTGCTTAACGCTGTAGAGAAAATTATCAATGATGGTTTTGCCTAACTCTCAACCGCCGGCAGATAACCTACCAGCCAAAGCAGTCAGAGCGCTACAGGAAGAGCTATTACTGACGCCGAAGCCTGGCTTGGTGGATGCCCACAACAGTGGTGCGCATCACGACATGGATCATACCTTATTTACCCGCAGTATCACGGCGATCAGTCCCTGGTTTGAGCGGTTCCAACAACTTGGTCAGGAACAGGCTTATCTGCCCGCCGATGAGCAGCTTTCAACGCTGCGCCCGATGGGACTGGCCTGTGAACAGGCGATGTTCGATGCCACTGGCGGGGTGAATACGCATCAAGGGGGAATTTTTTCTCTTGGGCTACTCTGTTGTGCTGCCGGCAGGCTAATCGGCAGACAACAGCCCGTAGACTGCAATGCACTCTGCCTGGAAGTCAGTGAGATATGTAAGGGTATAGTCGGCCGAGAACTGACCACCAATAATAGCGCCAGCGCCCGTTTATACCAGGCCTTCTCACTCAGTGGTGCCCGTGGTGAGGCGGAGAGTGGCTTTGCCACGGTACGCCATTATGTATTGCCTTATTGGTATCAAGATCACGGCAATCGTCAGCGCCATCATGCTTTATTACGACTGATGGCCGTCAATGCAGACACCAATCTGGTTTCCCGTGGCGGTCTTGAAGGATTACACCATGTGCAGCAGGCTGCCCGCCAGTTGCTCAACAGAGCTTGGGAAGTTATTGATATTTATAAAATGGATCATGAGCTTATACAACGTAACCTCAGCCCCGGAGGCAGTGCTGATCTGTTAGCCGTCGCGACCGTCCTGGCTGATTATCTACCTGCAACCACAGAGTACCGCTTAAGAACCCTCCCCTAGTAATGGCCTACACTAGGAAATATAGTAAAACTCGCGCCACTGGATGAGGTTCAGAAACATATGCACTACCAGCCTTCAGAAGATCGTTACTCGGTAATGAAATATGCCCGCTGTGGTCACAGCGGCCTGCATCTACCACGGATTTCATTCGGTTTATGGCATAATTTCGGTGATGACACCACGGCAGAGCAATCACGCCGACTGGTACAACATGCGTTTGACCAGGGGATCACCCATTTTGATCTGGCGAATAATTACGGCCCACCGCCTGGTGCAGCAGAAGAACGTTTCGGTCAGTTTCTCCGCCAAGATTTACTGCCTTGGCGAGATGAGCTGATTATTTCCACCAAGGCTGGCTATACCATGTGGCCCGGTCCATATGGTGACTGGGGATCACGTAAGTATCTGATCGCCAGCCTGAATCAGAGCCTTAAGCGAATGGGGCTCGACTACGTGGATATTTTTTACCATCACCGTCCTGATCCAGATACCCCGATACAAGAGACTATGGGCGCATTGGCAGATATCGTCCGGCAAGGAAAAGCATTATATGTCGGGATTTCAAATTACCCAGATGCTCTCGCCGCCCAGGCGATTACACTGCTGCAACAAATGGGCATCCCTTGCCTGCTCCACCAGATGAAATACTCAATGCTGCAGCGCACCCCGGAGCAGGGTTTACTTCATACCCTGCAAAAGAAAGGAGTCGGCAGTATCGCGTTCTCCCCACTGGCTGGTGGCCTGCTGAGCGATCGTTATCTGAAAGGTATTCCACAAGATTCACGCATGGCCGGTAACAGCCCGTTCCTCACCGAGGACAGGCTCAGCCCTGAACTGCGACAAACATTGTCAGAACTGAACGGGATAGCACAACAACGCGGGCAGACCTTGGCACAGATGGCGCAGTGCTGGCTGTTACGAGACAATTTACTGACGTCAATACTGATCGGTGCCAGCAAAATGACGCAGATTGATGCAGCGGTCGCAGCCTTACAGGGGCCTGCATTCACGGCAACGGAGCGGAGAAAAATTGAAGAATTGCTGGCCGGCCATTGAAACTGACCGGCAGTATCTACCTTTAATCAAGAGTCGGGGTCATATGCTTAAGATCGTACGGCGTAATCTGATAAACATAATAGTTTAGCCAGTTAGAGAACAGCAGATGACCATGGCTGCGCCAACTTGCCTGCGGCGTTAACCGTGGGTTATTTCCAGGGAAGTAGTTATAAGGAACTGGGGAAGCAATCCCGGCACCGATATCACGTAAATATTCAGAGGCCAAAGTATTGGCATCATACTCAGGATGGCCGGTGACAAAAACCAAGCGTTTATCACGGCTCGCCATCAGATACGCTCCGGTCTCTTCCGAGGCGGCAAAAATGTCTAAGTCCGTATGCTGGCGAATAATGTCTGTTGGGAAATCGGCATAGCGAGAGTGCGGTGCCAAGAACTGATCATCAAAACCACGGGTAAGCAATGCATGAGGTTGTTCCAAGCTATGCTGGTAAACGCCAGATAGCTTCTGCTCACGGGTGATCTTAGGGATGTCATATAGGATATTAAGCGCGGCCTGAACTGCCCAGCAAACAAACATCGTTGAGGTGACATGGTCTTTTGCCCAGTGCAGTACCTGTTGGATCTGCGGCCAGTAGGCCACATCGTCAAAATCGACCAGTCCTAAAGGTGCACCGGTGACGATCAAACCATCATAATTCTCGTCCTGAATATCATCGAAATTACGGTAAAAGGTATCCAGATGCTCAGTAGGCGTATTTTTGGACTCACGATTATCGATACGCAATAACTGAATATCCAGTTGCAGTGGCGAGTTCGACAATAACCGCAAAAACTGATTTTCAGTTTCGATCTTCTTCGGCATCAGGTTAAGGATCAGGATTTTCAGCGGACGAATATTCTGCACCAACGCCCTGGATGAGGTCATCACAAAGACGTTTTCATGACGTAAGAAGTTTACTGCGGGGAGATCATCCGGCACTCTGATTGGCATTACCTGACACCTTTATTAACCATTTAAACGTTTAGACATCCAGACAGCCAAGACTAGCTTGCTCGGCCTA